>Ga0209930_1000139_pt1 | contig 296394 bp, 365 predicted proteins | sample ThiBiot_500_biof_2_FD_183948 | JGI IMG/M metagenome (GOLD analysis project Ga0209930, IMG submission 183948) | Wastewater bioreactor microbial communities from Cape Town, South Africa - Thiocy_cont_500_biof (SPAdes) | ecosystem: Engineered > Bioreactor > Thiocyanate-remediating >...
AATCGTTACTGTCAAAGATCCATTTAGAAATTTAAATATCGTCTTTCTTTCGTTTTCAAGCGATTGAATTTCTCTAATTCATAGAAATAATAATTATTTTTATTTGAATGTTTAAAAAAATCTAAACATATAACTTACATGCCAGCCATTTCAAATTTACTTCCTAGGCGTACGTTACGCTTGCCTATTCGAAACTTCTACCAACGATGCTGTCGTCAACACATAGAAACCCGTTCGCCTATCACATTACTTTTATATTTTTGCATTTTACTAGCGACAAATTGCTCACAAATTTCAATGCTACAGATGACAGTAGGTTTCTATCGCGTTACACGCCCTTACAGCCAGACACTATCTCGAAAGTACAAGACGAAAAGTTAAAAATAGAAGCCATATCAATGTCACTGTTACCGTTGTTGTGTTTTTCTTTATTTTCAAAAATAAAAAGAAAACATACATGAAATGGACGATTATAATCTACTAAAATGCTTTTTTTGTTCGATCTAGTAGGTCTAGATACTTGAGATTCTAGTGAATAAAACAGGTTAAAAACGATCGTCGTCTTTATCATCAATTCAATGGCCATTCTGTTGTTTCAATTGAATTGGACGAGCACCGTCACTTGGTTCAAAAATGTAAAAACTAGCTTTACCATTGTAGCCTTTTTCAATCGTTTCGATACATTGACTGACTGCAGTTTTCTTTACTAAAGTCACCGTACAACCACCTAAACAAACAAAACACACAAATATAGTGACGACGAATTGAAACTATTTACCGAAACCACCACCCGTCATTCGTGAACCGTAAACTCCTTGAACAGTTTTCGCTAGATCAACCAGTTGATCTAATTCTTCGCATGAAACTTCGAAATCATCTCGAAGTGATTCATGACTTTCATACATAAGTTTACCGAATAGCTCATAATCATTGTTAATTAATGCTTGAGCACCTTGTTCGGTACGAAGAATTTCTGTAACAGCATGACGAGCACGTTTATAGATCACAGGCAATAATTGATCTTTAACTTTATTTAATTCATCCAATGATTTGACTTCACGTAATTTCTTATATCCCAACGCAGTGGCCGCTTCTTGACAATGTCGAACACGTTCAGCATATGTTCCAGCAACTAAAGCATGTTTAACATTGGAATTTGTTACTAAAATGCAAACGTCTTTATTTGTCATTGGAATAGCTTTCGATGTATTATCACGACAATCGACGAGAAGTGCATGATCAATTTGAGCTAAACAAGACGTATATTGATCCATAATACCGCACGGTACATTGGCAAATGTTTGTTCAGCTTTTTGACATAGGAGAGCTTTATCAACTTTAGTTAATTGTTTGAAATTAACGGATGCTTTTTCGTAAAGTGATTCGAGAAAAGTACACATGGATACTTCAACAGATGCCGATGAACTTAGACCACCACCAATAGGCACTGATGTGGCAATCATAATTCGAAATGGTACGCGTTTAGTTGGTTTAGTACGTTCGTAGAAAAGAGCAAGAATACCAAGAACATAATTAGCCCATCGAGGAGATTTTACTGGAGTAACATCTGCATTTAAATCGAATTCAATCGATTTCGGATCATCGATATCCTCTGTTGAAAATATCATTTCATTTCAGTGTTTTTTTTTGCAAATTTTCATTTTCTCACTCGACAATGCTCGAATTGAACATTTCGTTTCAGTTGAATCATCTAATGCTTTGCCCACAATCATCGTTCCAACGGGTATGGCCATGGGAAAAACAAATCCATCATTATAATCAACATGTTCTCCAATTAGATTAACACGTCCTGGCGCAAATACGCAAATTGTCGGCTCATCATTAGGATATTCATTTCGATAGACATTAAGTAAATTCTGTTGAAGTTCGTCAAGTGTTGCCAACTTTTCCGCCGTCATGATTTAAAATGCAATAGAAAAACAAACTCGAATACGGGTGCATTTGAGGAGGTGTGTAATTAGAGGTTTTCATCTTGTAGTTTTTCATTGGTTACACGCAAAACCAATCGAGACATGCATTCTTTTTCTGCTTAATCATATAATAATACACTGTTTGTATGATTGTTTCTCTTTTTTTCTTATTATTAAATCAATATTGATGGCAACTCAATCTCCAGTGTCACCAATACCTAAAAAATCAGTCAAAGATTTTCATTTTATTAAAGAAATCGGATGTGGATCGTATTCGACAGTAAAACTAGAGAAATGAATCTTGCATTTTTTTCGAACTAATAAACATGACGACATTCTAGGTACATTTTGCAACGGAAATCGGTACGAATCGTGAGCTTGCAAGTAAGAAAAACAAAACTTTTCTAGAAAAAAAAATGTTTTCGTTTGTTTATTTGTAAAGTCAAAGCTGTGAGCAAAGATCTTATAACACGTTTAAAAAAAGTTCCTGAAGTATTCCGAGAGAAAAGTATTCTCGCCAAACTAACAGATTGTCCTTATGCAGTCAAACTCTATTGTACATTTCAAAATGAAACTACTCTATGTAAAACTTTCAGTTTCGAATTTCGAAATCGAACTATTCGATTGATTTTAGATTTTGGTTTAACTTATTGTCCGAACGGTGATCTTCTTCAGTACATTCTCGATGCTGGTCATTTCGAATTAGATATTGTTCGATTCTATGCAGCTGAAATCATTGAAGCCATTGAACAATTACATATTCGAAAGATTATTCATCGAGATTTGAAAGTAAATCAAATCGAATCAAAAAACTAATTTATTTCATTTCGAACATTTTCTAGCCGGAAAATATTCTTCTTTCGGATGATATGCATATTCAATTAACTGATTTTGGTTCGAGTTTTATCATCGATGAAAATGAACCATCGAAAGAAACAACAAACGACGATAAAAAACTTCAAACTCGAAGAAATTCATTCGTTGGTACAGCTCAATTCGTTGCACCAGAAATCCTACAGCACGGTCCAATTGACTACGCGTTAGAAAACAAAATTTCGAAGTCAAGAAATATAAATTCTCGAATATTTAGATCCGATCTTTGGTCGTTAGGTTGTATCATCTATCAAATGCATACAGGCAAACATCTATTTCGTGGCCAGTAGGTTAATCAACTGATTGTGCCCGGTATATATATGTTCTCGATTTGTTTTCTAGTCATGAGTATGACATAATGAATGCCGTTGTTCGAGTTGCATACAAATTGCCCGATGATTTTCCTGATATACTCGGTGATCTCGTTCAAAAACTAGTTGTATGTTGTTTTCTCGATTGGATTTTAAGTTTGATTTTGAGTTTCTTTAGCGTCGTGAACCGAGTCAACGTCTCGGCTGTGAACAAATGGGCGGCATGAGTCAATTGAAATCGCACGCTTTCTTCAGCGAACATGAATATAATACCAAATGGGGAAATCTATTAAACGAAAAATCTCCACTTGAGCCCAAAGAAAAATTGAGTTCACGGCCGAAACAAACATCTTGACCGGTTTTTATATCTTACACAACACAAACACGCAAAAAAAATGAGAACACATATGTACAATCTCATTATAGTTTTTAAATCTAAATGTTTTTTTTTTCATTCTGTGTCGGATTAAAACAATCTATCTATGTATGTGTATGTATAATCTCGAATAAAACACGAGAGTGACATCTTCGAAAAGAAAAAGAAATCAGTTCATTTCCATTCGGTTGGCTGCTAACATCGAGCTTTGTTCAATCTCTCATCGAATTCAAACAGAAATTTCATAATAATAGACCGACTCGATATGCCGTCGACGATACGTACATCGGATATTTATTCCACGCGTTTTCCTCAAGTACCCTATATTCGTAGGATTTCGATTTTGTTGGTCGAAGAAGAGATCTTTTTGTTTAATTTTCTAGCCACGAATTATAATTCGAATGCACCGTATAAAAAAAGCGTCGAAGATATAACCGAAGAAACACGTTACATATTAGAAGAATTTATAATCGAACGGGCTGCAGAAGATGGAGTTGACATGCGTTTAGTCAAACCAATAATCGATGTCGATTTAACTGCACGTAGGTTTTCAGAAGAAGAAACGAAGGATTTCAATGATTTGTATTTTTCTAGTTCCACAATATCGACAAATTCAACAGATAGCTCAACGTTTACGCATAATCGGCGATGAACTCGATGCCGATGAACGTATCCGAAGGTTTGGTCTTGTTTTTTTTTATTCTCGAGCAAACGTTCGAATGGATTTTCTTCTTGTTTAGCATGGTCGAACAAGTGCCGATTCATAGTCCGTATGAAACATTCAGCGATGTTGCCAAGGAACTTTTTTGTGATGGAATTTATAATTGGGGTCGAATTGTAACCTTATTCTATTTTACTTACAAACTTCTTTTGAAAGTAAGTCAATTTCGAATGATGAAAATGATTTACATTTCGTTTTTAGTCAATGAAAGATCAAGCCTCATCAATTTTCAATGTTCTGATCGAATGGACCGTTCGATTCGTTCGAGAAATCGTCGCACCTTGGATTGCTAGTAAAGGTGGTTGGGTACGAGAAACTCATTTCTCTTTTGATTTTCTTTGAAAATCATTGTTATTGTTCTTTAGTTGGTTATTCTTCGCGATGCTGTCCCTCAGTCACGTCTCAGCACAATCGGCGCTTTTCTCAGTGGAATATTCGCAACATTCGTAGTCGTGTATTTTTTTCGACGTACTTAACAAAAAAACCAAACAAAACTGAATAGTCGTTCAAAGGCGCTGTTCAATTATTAAGACTTTTTTTATATATAAATATTATTTTGTTTATGTGCCTGTATGGAATTGAATAAAAAACGAATGCAATTTTTCATTTCTCGTTAATATTTGAAAGACAGATGTGCTTAGATTTTATTTGTAATTACGCACAAACAGAAAAAGACACAGAAAAAAAACAGAAATTAATTATTTAAACTTTAACAGGTGCGAGTAATCGTGATGATTTCATTGGAGGTGACGTTGATGGAGCGATGAGTAGCTGCCTATCGATCGATGTTGAGGATGTTGATTGTTGACGTTGATGGAGCGATGAGTAGCTGCCTATCGATCGATGTTGAGGATGTTGATTGTTTTCGTAGGAAACAAATTGAAATAACGAGAAAAAGAAGAATAAATATAAGAATAAACACAAATTTCGATCGATCGTATTGATTTAATTGTATAATAGCCGTGCCATTTCTCATCTGTTTAAAATTAGGATTCCATTTATTATAGATTGTCGTTGAATTAATCAAATGATCGATTATGTCGGCATTTTTATGTATACGTTTGAGAACATATTTTGACCAAACGTAAGTTCGACGAACCGTACTACACTCGTTGATGAGTGTACATGAATACAAATCTGTATAGGAACAATCTTGAATACCGATTAAAGGCGCCCGTTTCAGTTGTAATTGTTGAGCAATGATACCAGTGACGAAAACATCGTCTAGGAAAAGTATCGGTTGATTTTGTTCGACCAGTTCGAAGACTTTATCGACGATTTTCGGTAGGACATTCGTGGGATATAAAATCGATGCGCCAATGAGAAAATCCGGATAGGTTGCATTGGGAAAATCACGTAAACTAACAGCCCATCGGCCACTTGGATGCGGTTCGATGTTTGGCAAAAATAATCCGTACATTGTATCGGCTTGAAACGAATTCGTCGTAAACATTTGTGTAAAACGTGGTAAATTCAAAAGAATATCATCATCGACAATGAATAGATAAGATGTCACATGTTGACAACCACGTTTAACAAACCAATTGAGAATGCCTGTCGTTTTAATTGTATTATTGTAGTAAGCATCGATATAATTTATTTGCAAAATATCCCCGTAGATTCTATGTTCTTGTTCGAGTTGTTTTTGTGTGATTTTATCTTCGGATAAGCCGACAGCATAGATGACCGGTATGCCTCGTGCGTGTGCTTCTTTTGCCCAAGTTGTTCTCGTAAATAGCCGTCGTTGAAAAAATCCGCCCGAGCCAATGGCTCGAGTTTTAACAACGATAAACAATGGATAAATAGGTGTGTCTTCGCCTTTCGCATGACATGTGAATCGAGTTGGTTCGAGTCGAGTTTCTCGAGCTAATAACATTTGAGAACGATTCAACATGAGAGCAGCACTTTCTGTGGGTGAATAAGGTGCATCGCCTATTTCGATGGCTGTTTCAACAATTAGCAGTGTACTAACAAAACCGATAAGTAACAAAAGAATTGTTCGCCGTATCGATGCTCGTACTTTACGAGTGGGCGAATACATACTGAATGACAAGGCAAATGAGAAAGTTTTCGAGGAAAAAAATGCTGAGATTTTACTTTGCACTTTTATTATTTTTAAACAACACGCAAACAAAACGACGAAATGTTACGCTGGTCGAATTCGGATATGAAGGGACAACAGAAGATGTATGTCGTTATTCTACTGCTATTTTTTTTCTCTCGCTCTCTCTCTCTCTCTCTTTCTTTGTTCGTATTCGACCGCGGCTTACGAATGAATGAGAAAATCTATGTTTCTATCTTTTTCTTTTTCTATCAGAATAAGTTAAAGGTTATGGGCTTCGATAGATTTTTTTTCTAAGGTGCATCTTTCACGCGTTCAAGATGTGGATACAATCATGACTCATTATTCATGACATTGTTCGAAGTGAGAAAAAGAACAATCGCAGCATGGTCAACTGTATGGTCTTTTTTTTCGAACAGGAAAAACATGACTCATGCAGCTATAGCGTGATGTCAATGAAACAAAGAGAATTTAACAATTCACTCGATGACCTATGCACATATGTATGAAATCGCCATCTTGATGTAATTAATATTTATTTTTCAAAGTCAAGATATTCATTATCAGGATAATAAAACACTCTCCGACGTGTTAATTGCAATAGATCATCTAACAGAGATAAAAACCCTAAAAATGTGCGGTTTTTCCAATTAGATTTTCGTTAATATTTTTACCCGTATTCTTAAAATCCACCTGAAAAAGCGAAATCACTCATGCGTTGCTCGTACTCGTACTTCTGTTGACCTCGTCATAATAACGTTGAGTATAAATATGTCCGATTGTCTCATTATTCTAATTATACAAACAAACAGTTATTAACAATGTTTTGGATAAGCAGTCTAATCTAAATATTCAAGGAAACATGCATTGGAAATTTTCACATTATTTAGATCTTGATTATGCGATTATTAAAACGACGAAAGCAACATAGTTTTTCTGTATTCTATATTGAACGATGTGAATAAAACTACAGTTTACGAGATCTATTTCGCTCGATTATTCTTCTATTGAAATGAGTAGGCATTCAATGTGTTTAAATAATAACTTATGAAACTTCTATACAAATGATGAGAAAAAAACAAAGGTGTATTTTGAAATGAGATCGAAAATTGGCAAGATATTTCTTTGAGTAACATAAAAAAAACTCGGAAATATTAGTAAAATCTTTAAAAAAAAACGCGTCATAATAGACATTTTACAATTTAGAACGAGCAATTTCGAATTATATGAATAATAACGACGTTTATACGAATTCTTAACTCGTAGATACACGTTTTTTCAAAGATTTTATCTGTCTAGAAAAGGAATTTTATTGCAACTTGAAGACGTTTATGAAAAATTGCTTCGGCAGATTTAAAAAAGGCTGTACGATAAGTTTTCGAAGGCTAAACAGATGCAAATAGAACTGTCATTGCTGAAAAAAAGCAACAACACTATAACAATCAAAAACGAAAGTTTAGATTACACGTGGTAATCATAACCAACCGAGAACAAGATGACCAATTAGTAATTAATTGCACTCGTTTTTACAATGACCTTCTTTAATTTTCTCTTTTATGACCGCGTTTTTTAACTGCCATCCTCCTGTAATAAGGAACCGCTTTCAGAGTTTGACGCAAGAGAAAAATCGACAAATTACATTTCTTTGTTTTTCTCTTGGTTTTCTATAATAACTGCTTTCTTTTTCTTGTTCTTGAACTAATTGCTCATGACTGATTGGTTATTGTTCTTATTATTTCTTAAAAACTATTCGAAGGAAATAATGTTTAGTTTTATTAATAAAAATGAGATTAATATCGATAATATGTTGTATCTTCTCTTGGATATTCACGATAGACAGTTCGAATTGATGGTGGATATTCAGATTTGTAAATAGGCTCATCATCATAAGAATATCTTCGATTGTTCGTATAACGTTCATAGTTATCATCATCATCATCAAAATTTCGTACATATTTATAATCAGGATATCGAAGAACTTCAGCCGATCGCGCACGTTCTATTCCTCTCGATGGTTGTTGATGTCGTGAAATACGTTCACGTCGATGATAATGTCGACGGTGATTACCTCTTGGCACAGGTGATAACGCACGTTCTCGAATTCGAACTGGTGCCTGTATGGTTAATTGACCATTTTCAAAATAGGATACGACTTTTGTTGGATCGACTGTTTTTGGTAGTGAAATTTTTCGAGAGAATTTTTGTGACATATGATGTTGCGATGGATCCGATGATAATGAACGTTTTGTTTTACCTTGCACAATCAAATCATTTCCGTCGACATATACACCGACTTCATCGGCTGTATAACCTCGACAATCGACATGATATTCGACTTTTTGATCGGATTTTCTCTCATTCGAATACGATGATAGTCGAGGTATTTCGATAATTAAACGATTTGTCGATCGTTCAACGTACGAATATAAACGATTGACATCAGCATCGGATGGAATCGGATATGTTTGAACAACAAGATCGTTTTTATTCTTTGTTGGAAACATATGCCGACGTCGAGCACTGACAATCAATCGATTTCGTTGAGATTTATCTATTGAATATTCGCATTTTTTCGAGCCAAATGGACAATCAACTTGAAGACGTACGATTGGCGATGTCGGGCTCTGCCAACCAGATGCATAATATGCATTATCATATTCTGAATAGTATCGACTCATAAGAAGAAAAAAAGAACGGATATTAAAACGACATAGGCACATTTTACGTAGGTCCACCTACGTACATATAAAATGTTATTAAATCTCAATTTTGATTCTTTTTTTCTTTTACTCAAATGATTCATTCATTCGTTTTTATAGGTATTTTCAAGCTATTAACAAACTATACAATACGATGTTTCAAATTTGTAATAGGTGTGTCTTCACAATCTTTTCTAACTGACTGCTTCTTTAATTTTGTACTTGACGTGATTTTGAATTAACCAAGAGATAAAAAGGAGATTCGCATGTGCTCACGCGAGTTTTAACTTTCATAAGTAAACAAAACGAAATTCAGATCAAAAGGATTTTATTCGATTATTTTGAGAGAATTGTGTCGAACAAAAAAAAGATGAAAATTTCGATATTATTAACGTGCATTAATTATCCCAGCCAGTTTTGAATTGCTCGAATAATTCATTGCTGCCCAAGGGCTTAATATCTTTCTTGACAAACGATGGTAATTCAGGCATAATAATTTGAAATTTCGGACGCATTCGTCGTTGACTTCGACTAAGCCTAAAAGTTGGTTTTGACCAGATTGATGTCGAATAAAAAACGAGAAGAATAATAAATAATACCGGATAGAAGATTTTCATGTTTGCCTTTGATAAATGTCTGATGTCGAACTAGTCTTTATTCTTCGAAGAATTGAATTGCGTTTGTACTCATATAGTCGCTGTTTCTCCTTTTTTTCCTCCTACATGTGCTTACGCAAATACTGTTAAGAAAAAACACATCATTAAAAAATGCAATTTCCTTATTATGATCGTAAACTTTAGTTAGATTTTATTAAACAATATTACATAAAGATTATGTTGAGTTTGAATATTTGCTCCTTCGATTAAAATCTCTATATATGTGACTGAATTCATATGGAAACAGAAGGTAAAAATGCGCTTAATAGTCGTTGTTGTTTTAGATGTGATTATGAACAAATTTATTGATGAAAAGAAAACTTTGACTCGAACTAATGTTCATTATCGAACAGGTGAAAATCATCGTTGGTGTTAATACGTTTCAATGATGCTAATGGTCTTGTATTAGGTTTAATTACGAACGATGTTGTCGTTGCTGTTGTTGAAGTTGAAGTTGAAGTTGAAGTTGGCAGATGTTTGTTGAACCATGATAAAAGTATTTGAGTTGAATCTGATGACGTCGATGATGTATTCGATAGAATGCGAGAGAATAGTTTTTTACAAAGTTTTTTAAGTAATTGTTTTCGATGAATTTCCGGAGAATCTGTTGTTATTGGTGTTGTTGTTATTGACGTTGATTCTGTTTCATTGAACCATTCAATCGACGATGTACTCGTCAATTCGATTTCTTCTTCAGTTGTAATATTCTCAAATTGAATTTCACTAGCTGTTATTGGATTTTCCGTTGTAACTAATAAATTACTTAAATCAAAATCACCATTCTCAGAAACAATATAGGATTTTTCTTTTGCTTTTGCCCGATAGGCATCATGTAGCATATCAAATAAAATCTTTGTATGTGCAGGTAAAAGTGCTACGAAAAAAAGTCAATTGAATAAAGAGAAGAAATTTGTATTCTCGAACTTACAAGACCAAATGCTATGATTTGTTTTTGTGATACGTTCGTCACAATTTCGACCGATATAATCAAAATAACATCGGCATTCGTATGTTGTCAAACTTGTTTCAATACATAAACCTCGATTTTGACAAGGATTCTCTTGACAACGACCTGAGAATTCAACAACAAAAAATAATGATAATCAATGTTGTTTTTCTTTACCAAGTCGTTTTTCACAAAATGAACCAGTAAAATCAATCGGACATATGCATAGAAAAGCCTGATTCGATCCAAAACATGAACCACCATTCATACATGGCATTGACCAACAAAGATTTCCTACAGACAAACTCATCGAAATCCCATTCAAATTTGGCTTTTTCTTACCTGTGATCCAATTGGCACCAATGTGAGAAATTAAAATCGCTAGTAAGCAAGAGAACAAACTTGTCTTCATTATTGATACTCGAAAATGATATATTCATTCATGATTCAATAGAGTTGAATGGGTGAGAACAAAACAACAAACGACAACGATTTACGTCTTCTGCTCCGATCTGATTAACTAACAATACATACATATGTCTCGACATAAGCGAATCATTTCAATGAGTTTATTTAGAGATCATGTAATGAATGGAGAGAATGAGACAAACGAACGGCATAAGTGTCAAACAAAAGAGTATAGGTCTGCTTTTGTTTTCGTTCTTTGTAAACAAACTTGTTATTTTTTTTTCTTTTGATAAAAATCTAAGAAACGTTTTTGTATTTATATTGCATAAGAAGAGAGAAAAAAAAGAGAGTATCCATCCATCAGTTTAGTTCATCGACACATGTGAGCAAGCAAGCTGTACATAAAAATAAAAGAAAAATAAACTTCATGCGAGCGCGTTTAAAACTAGTGCGATGATTTATCTCGTTTGTTCATCAATTGAACTAAACAAAAACATAAATTTTCGTTTTTGAAACTCGAAAAGCAAGTTTTTCTTTTACTCTGCTGTTGTTAATTCGTTGTTTTCATTGTCGACGGTGCCACCCGTTGGAATGTCATCGAATTGATGTAAATTACGACGCCATGTTCGCAATTGACCGTCGAAGCAACGTCGAGAGCATTTACGATATTTGTTTGGCGTTGTTGGTTGTTCACGTTGACGTTGTTTTCTAACAAAAAGACAGAAGAAATGGAAATTTTGAGTTCGTTTCGAATTACTTGACAGGATATTTGGCGATGTATTCAGCATAGGATTCCGACATTTTGCCTTTGAGAATTTCTTTTGTTCGTTGACGTAATGTATGCGGATCGCTTTCGACTTCTTGCAAAATCTCGTCTTCGGTCATTTGAGCGTATTTAGGAAAGGTTTTCAAATGACGAATATAACTAAAAATAATTCGATTCGAAATCGTTTATTTCTTTGTTCAGAATCTACTTGAATAAATATTCAACTTCGAGTTCTTCGATTTCAGCGATAATTTTCGGATCGTCGTTGAAGTATTTTTCCGATAAACGAGCAAGATGAGTTAATGTTCGTTTACGACTAGAAGAAAAAAACGCTCGGATTTTGTATTGATTTTTAATGAAAATCGTACTTTGTGTCCGAACTCATCATATCTGACTTCGCACGAATCAATGATCGACCACTGCCAACTTTTTGTTTTTGATTCATCACACTGACGCTCTTACGTATCGTAAGTCGATCATTGCTGGTTGTCGATGGAACCGTGGAGTTGTTTTCACAGAGAGCTGTTTTAAGTGCTGTATCGGCACGAACACTTAACTCGAACAATGCGTCCATAGGCGTTCGATTTGTTGGTTCATTGCTAAGAATGAAAAACAAAATGTCGAAATCGGAAAAATTACAAACGAGGAATTTTACTCGGCTGGTGTCCAGTCGAGTGTTGTCGTGGAGAAATGAATACGATTTGCTGATTCTTCGGTTTCTCCACCTTCTAAGATTGGCATGAGTTTAGGTTGCGAAGGAGTTTGCTCGAGAGTTTGACCAGTACTGGATTTCTTGGGTAATGAACTCGTTTGATTGACCTTAGTCGAATCACGAACATTTCTTCAAAAACAAAAACAAATCTCTTTCGAAAAATTCACTAAATCGTATAGCATTACGATCCGCTATTGAATGTATCGATTGAACTACGAAAAACTTCAGCTGACATTGATCGAGCTGCAAGTGTACGACGTAGTCGATTGTTGTTATCATTCGAATCGATTTTCGATGGCGAACTAATCGAACAAAACAAATTCTATTGTCCAAACATTAGCAGAATCTCTACCGTGCACGATTGAAACCAGAATAGGAGCCAACAGCATGATGTTGTTGAGCAACATTATCAATATGTACTTCCTACGAGCAAATAATTAATTTCAAATTAAGAATAATAATCGAAAACAAGCTCATACTCGAGCAGCTTTCGGGACCCATAAATCGAATGCGAATAGGATCTTTTGGATTTGTGCATCGAGTGCATAATCCGAGCAAAGTCCCATTAATTCTTTGATACTATAGGTAATCATGTTTTCGTATGTAATTCGAATAAGAAAAAAAAACTAGATAAGAATCGATCGATTTCGTCCGAACGAAACGAATTATCTGAAACAAAGACTTCACCTCGAAAGCCCTCTCTTACGTTCGATTCGTTCGTTCCATTCTCAAATAGTACACAGTGAACAAGCGATTGTTGTGCTATCTATTGAACGAACAAATAATCGGTTCTTATTGGTCGATAGACATTGACAATCATGGAACTGAATGAACATAAACAATAAGCGAACGAACTAAGTTCGATTGAATATCGACGAGAATGATGACTGATATGTTGCAATCATCGCGTGTTTTACGAGCATTCGGCTCGGATCTGTCCTATTCGGACGCACTTTCAAATGTAAATAAATTCAATTCACGTCTTCTACGCGGACGACGTATTCGCTTACGTTTACCATTTGTTGATTCTCAAACTCATATCATACAAATTCCAACACAGAATTATCTATGGAAACAGCCAACACAACGTTTAATGCCCATGCGAGATGATCAAGTATCATCGTACGAACGTGTACCATGGCATAAGAAAAGGCCACATCCACCATCGACAGCAAATCAACAACAAACGACAGTTCCAACAACGAATATCAATGGTACAAATGAACAACAAGGAGAATCGTCAACGAATAAAGATAATCAAATCAATGGATCAACATCGATGGAAGATGATCCACGTGTTGTGGTTCGAGCCGGCGATTTAGGAATGTCGACTTCGGATGTTCATGTTATAACTACAGTTGAAAATCCGGTAGCAAACGGTGTTCGAACGACTGATGAATCGTCTCAGCCATCTGCACCGCCAATGACTGGTCTTGTTCAACCGCAACAACCACATTGGCCACAGCATATAACCACTCCAACAAATCATCATCTACAAAACTACATTCTCGACGATGAGGATCCGGATGATTTAGATTATGATGAATATGGTGGCAGTGGTCCTGGTACACCTGGTGGTCCATCATCGCCTTCATCGTCGACATCACGTTCTAAACGTGGTGGTTCAACTAAACGAACATCACAAACTGGTGCAAGAAAAAGCAATAGTAAGACAATTGATTGAACGAGAGTTTATTATTATTATTATTTTCTGTTTGTTTTTAGCCGGTGGAACAACGAGTAATGGACCTATTCATCCTGGTCATCGTCGGCAACAATATACACTCGCTGAATTACCGTTTGCATGTGAATTTTGTCCGGCACGATATAAAACCAAGCCTGGTTTACAATATCATCTTGCTAAACATAAAGATGCTAACGGAGAAATTCGACCATCATCATCAACACCGGATACTGTTGGATCAGCATCGCCAACATCAGCTATGAAACAAAAATATATGGATCCACATCAGCAACAGCAACAACCACCCCCGCCACCACCACATCCTATGTATCCAAATCAGCCAATGCCAGGTCCACCTATGCATCATGGTAATCCCGGTGGACCACCACCACCACCAGGCATGCAAATGCCACCTTATCCAATGAATCATCAACAACAGGTACCATACGGCATGCCACCTCAACAACATCATCATCCAATGCCTCCGTCAGCGTCAATGCCACTTACTGTTGCAGCTCTCTCAGGTTCAGCTCCTCCACCTGGTGTTCCTTATTATCCGCAGCAACAACATCAAATGGCACATCAACAACATATGATGATGATGCAACAGCAACAACAACAACATCCACAGCAGCATCCACCACCACCCCATCCGCAACAATATCAACAACAATATAAACCGCCAGCTCCAGTAAATGAACCGCCAACAAGTGTTATCACTGGTCTGCAATGTGATTTTTGCGGTGGCGATGAACAAGAAAATAAAACAACGAAATTACCAGAACAAATGATTACTTGCAAGGTAGTAAAATACTTTTTTTCTTCTGTATCATAAGATATCTTTGTTTAGGATTGTGGTGGTTCTGCGCATCCTACATGTCTTAAATTTACACCTAATATGGTTCGTCAAGTTAAAACATATCCATGGCAATGTATGGAATGTAAAACATGTACAGAATGTGGTAATTCGGAAAATGATTCAGAACTTTTGTTTTGTGACGATTGCGATCGGTAAGTTTCGCGTCTTTTGACAAATTTATTTCGAAAAAAAAATGGTTTTACATTCTAGTGGTTATCATATGTATTGTTGTTCACCACCATTATCCAAAGCACCAGAAGGTGATTGGCGATGTAAATTGTGTTGTGCCCAATTTGGTGAACTTAAATCTTGATTCATTTATCTAAACGAACTCATCTTTTTTCATTATCTGAAAATCAAATCTCTTAATCTGATCTTCTTTTTCTTCCTCTCTCATTCACACACACTCTCTTTCTTTTGTAACAGAGTATAATAATTATTTGTTTGTTTGTTTTCCTTCTTGAATAGACAATTTCTTGCAAAGTAAAAAAAAAGACACTTAATAATGATTTTCGTCGTCGAGATGTTTCTTATTTGAACGACGATTTTAAATAAATGTACTGATCATATCTACATATCTATTTCTTCGTTAAACCTAGTACATTAGAATTCACTTTTCACATTCTAGTATTTTTTACAAAAAATTCAATCTACTGAAAGAGGCCGCTTGAACTTTTGAAAATTTATTTAGTGGAATGTTTTATTTCAAATAATAGCAGAAAAATTATAAATAGACATCATGTTTCATACTATACTACTCTTGTGTGCCCGTATACACTTTGGGAAGTTCATGCGTTAGCTTGCTTCAATTTGACTTTAGACTGGTAGTAAAGTATTCGATTGTGCTGTATGAAGAGTAAATGGATCCAAGCCGACATTAAAGTTTTCACTCCTTTGGTTGGCAATAATTTATTCTATTAGAATCAGGCATTTCCTACTTGAATTATAACATGTTGTTGTTGATGGAAGATCTTGAGATACTGTGTGTTTCGGTACTACGAATAAATTTTGGAGTTTATGAGTGGAGCTCCCGTTATTTTATGAACTTAATTGAAACATTATTAACTTAAGGGTACATTTTGAATGGAATCTTCGAACACGACAAACTTTTTTTGAGTAATTGATGTTCCCTCGATTCATAGCAATATTTAATAGTGCAATTAGCAGTAGTTTCATAAACTATTCGTAAAGAAATTAATATAAGACTTTCTTTGTATGCAGCGTGTAGTTTTGTTTTCATCCCAATAAACTAATGTAATGATTTTGATATTAGAATTTGGGTATTTGTAAAAAAAGAATAGATGGTGTACATATGCAGAGAACTTCATATTCTCTATTGGGTCGTTGTCATAAACCAATCGTAGAATAAGTTTGATAAGAACCAAAATTTATAATCAATATTTTTGAAAGAAATTGAATTTCTAATGTTGGCCGTTCGTTTTTTTGGACGATTACCAGTGATAACTTCGTCAATAAAACGAACGTCATGTCTTCGATTACTTGCTGGTTTAGCAAGCGGTGGTAGTGCACTGACAGTAGCATATAAACACTATCGTTTACATGCTGCTTCACCACCACCACAAAAATTCGATCCCAATAAAATTCAATCAGTTGTACGTGACATCGAACGAAAAAAAATATCATCATCTGAAAAATTCGATTGGAATCTCTTCTGGCATTATCTTCGACCACAAATATGGATCATTGCTTGTGCTACAGCTGTTAGTTGATTTCATTTGATGTAAAAAACAGAATTTAAAAGAAAATTATAAAATTTAGACAGCACTTGTGGTTGCTTATTTGAATGTGGCTATACCGTTAGAATTAGGAAATCTGATCAATGCCGTATCAACTCTGCTGAATTCTCCTTCTGGTTCCATAGATTTGACTCGTCTTTTATCGAAACCAACTTTTAAATTAATTGAATTATATATCTATCAATCACTAGCAACATTTGAATATATTACATTGTTGTCAATAGCTGGCGAACGCATGGCTGCAGCGATTCGTCGAGATCTTTTTCAAAATGTTCTTAAATTAGACATGGAGTTTTTCGATCGAACAAAAACCGGCGAAATCATGGATAGGTACGTGATTCAAAATCTTTTTCTAAAATTAACATTCCTTGAATTTCAGATTAACATCTGATGTTCAAGAGTTTAAATCAAGTTTTAAACTTCTCATTTCTCAAGGCATGCGAGCTTCGACTCAAGTAAAAACAAAACTAAACCTAGGCAGACAAAAACCTTTGAATCATCAATTTAATTCTCTAGATTGTTGGCTCAGCAATATCACTCTATTGTATTTCTCCAACCTTAGCTACTTTAGCTGGTCTTGTCATTCCGAGTATCATTGCCGGTGGAACTCTCTTCGGTTCTCTATTACGACAATTTTCTCGGCAAGCACAAGCACAACTATCCATATCAACTGGTATTGCCTATGAATCCATATCAAACATCCGAACGACACGTTCGTTTGGCGCTGAAACTAAACAACATGAATTCTTCGAAACTGAAGTCAATCGAGCTCGAGATCTCAACATTCGACTCGGTGTTGGCATCGGCATGTTTCAAGGCTTGAATAACTTAGTCATGAACGGCATTGTCTTAGCTACGATTGCTCTCGGCGGACAATATGTGTCCGAGCACCGTCTGTCTGCTGGCGATCTCATGGCGTTTCTTGTCGCTACACAAACGATTCAACGATCGTTGACACAAGTATCTGTTCTCATCGGACAAGCGATTCGAGGCATGTCAGCCGGCGCACGAATACATGAATATCAGCGACTATCGAGTACGATTCCGTTGGACGATGGCACACGCATTGCGTATCATTCGATGCTTGGTCAAGTTCAGTTTTCGAATGTCTCGTTTGCCTATCCGACTCGAGATCAACAAGTGAATATTGATTGAGAAATGATTTGATTTCATATTGTTTGTTTGTTGTTCAGACAGTCTTAGAAAACTTTAATTTTACCATTCCAAGTGGTAAAACAGTTGCGATCGTTGGTCCATCGGGCTCGGGTAAATCGACTTTATGTTCGTTACTCGTTCGTTTCTACGATCCAATCAACGGTCGAATAACGATCGATGGCAAAGATATTCGTGCGTTGAATGCCACATGGCTTCGTTCGAATGTCGTCGGAATGATCAATCAAGTAAATCGAATTCCAAAAATCGAACTATTTTCGTATTATGATTTAGGAACCGACCTTATTTTCAACGACAATTATGGAAAATATTCGTTTTGGAAAGCCAGATGCGACTGATCGAGAGGTTTTCGAAGCCGCTAAATTAGCGATGGCCGATGATTTCATTCGAGCATTTCCCGATGGATATCAAACGATTGTTGGCGAACGCGGCGTGACCGTTTCGGGTGGGCAAAGACAACGAATTGCCATGTAAATCCTAAATTCCAAACGTTCGAATTGAAACTCATACGTTGATTTTTAGTGCACGAGCTCTATTAAAAAATCCATCGATATTAATTCTTGATGAAGGTAATTTACATTTTCTTCGAGTAGAATTTTTCATTCTAAACTTTTATTTTTTTTAGCCACAAGGTGAAATTTAAAGAGACATTTTTTTCTTCGAAATACTCGATTTATTTAGTGCACTTGATGCTGAATCGGAGAAACAAGTTCAATCAGCTATCAACAATGTTGCGAAAGGTCGAACAACTCTGATCATTGCTCATCGTTTGAGTACGATACGTAATGCAGATATTATTGGCGTTATGTTACACGGCAAACTAGTCGAAGTAGAACGTCGATTCGAAGGAAGAAAATGATGATTTCCTTTTGTATTTTAGATGGGTACACATACGGAATTGATAAACAAGAAAAATGGTGTCTATGCTGAATTAATGCGTATTCAACAATCGGGCATTGACATTCTTTAAAATAAAATAGTTGTTTATTTGAAAAAATAAAATAAAAAAGCCAAAAACTTAGATTGATTTTTATTTTTCTTGAACTTTTGAAGATAAATTTCATGAGATCTGAATCTGTACATCTTCTTCCATCATCAATTTATAATGTCTATTCGGAACGATTCTATGTTTTATTCATATTTTGTTTTCTTGCATTCAATCAATGTTTAATCTGGTTAACATTTTCACCCATAGCACGAAGTACACAAATCTATTACAACATCACAGAATCAACTGTTGATCTACTTCTCAATTGGGGACCGATTGTATTCATACTATGTTTACCATTAACGTATATTCTGTTAAACAGACAAAATGGACTTCGATATTGTGTTATGCTACTCGCTCTCATAGATTTTCTTGCTGCATTAGTTCGAATTATTCCATTAGTAATCACATTACCGTCATCATCGAAGTTCACTTCAATTTCTCTCTCATTCCTTCATATCGGTCAGATCTTAAATGCAATCTGTGGTCCATTGGTAATGGTACCTGTTTCACAATTGTCTTGCCTTTGGTTTGCATCTCATGAACGAACACGTGCAACAACAGCTGCGATTTGTGCGAGTAATTTCGGATTAACAACTAGTTTCATCATTGGACCGTTGATTGTGTCATCACCTGAATATCTTCCTCGATTGCTCTATGTTCATTTAGCTTTAACATCGATTGCTTGTATTCTTGTTATGATTCATTTTCCTGCTCAACCATTAACTCCGCCATCTCCAGCGGCCGAATTATTAATTACGAATTCGATGAGTTCATGGTCGACACTTGCGCAAAACATTCGGCAATGTTTAACAACACCAGCATTTCTATTAATAGCACTCGCCGGTGGACTTATGTCAGGTGTTTTAGGTATATGGACAAGTCTATTTGATATTATTCTCAAAGCAGAAAATATTACCGAACAACAAGCAGGTTGGCTGGGTTTTAGTGCAACTACGAGTGGTATTTTCGGTGGCTTATGTCTGAGTATTATCGCTGATCGACCACGATTTCAACATTCTCTTAAAACTTTCATTCTTAGTTCTTATTTTATCTGTTTACTTGCTATAATTTACTTTGAATTATCTGTTCATACCTATTTTTTTAACGAACCTATTCTTCCGTCGACTATACTTACCATCGGCTTGTCTACAACCCTAGTTGGCCTATGTTTTAATAGTGCATCGTCGTTGATCTACGAGTCACTCGCTGAACTAATGTATCCGCTTCCTGAATCTCTATCAGCATCGATCCTGGTTCAGTGGATGAACATGGTTTCTTTACTTGTCTTATTTATTGCGCCAAATCGAGCTCAACTCATTAATGTTATTGCATTCATTACGATAATGACTTGTCTACTAATGATTATGTTTGCACGATTTAGTTATCAAAGACGTGATGAAGATCAAAGGAGACGTCAAGAAAATTCACGTCACGAGAATATCTATTCTGAAAGTCAACCAGAGGACACTTAGGGAGATTTTTCTTAGATTTTATTTTGCTTTTTTTTCTTAAATATCTGTCAAAAAATAAATCTGATTTATTCAAAAAGAAGTTACAGAAATATTTTACATAAGAGTTTAATTAAATAAAATGTATTACTTCAAAGTTTTTCTCGACTTTACTTGAGTGCACGTAAAATAATTATAGCAAAGTATGGAAAATTATTCTATTTCAATGAATAACAAAACAGATGGTTCACAGAACGATACCGCAGATTATATTCAAATGCCAATATTTGGTTTAATTATTCTTCTAACTAATTTCTATACTATTATTATACTAAGTCAAAAAACATTTCGAAACAAAAAATTCAATTGGCTAACAATGAATATTTGTTTCGCTAGTTTCACATTTTCTGTTATTGAAATCTTTTCAATTGTTATACGTTTAATAGATGTATCCAAAACCATGGTTTCTTGCCGTGTTCTAGGTTTTATTATCGATCAACCTGTTTGTTATATCATGTATTCACATTGTGTAACGTCATTTTGTCGTTTCTTATCTATTCGATATCCACGAAAATTATTTTTCCGATCGAATTATTGGTTAGTCGGTAATATCATATTCAGTATAATTCTTAGTACGATCCTTGCTTTACCTTTTTTATTTACTGACGGTTTTGCTTGCACATCAATGAATGGTAATAATAGTTTTATAAAGTTTTATTCATTATTATCAACTATGTTTCTACCGATTTTAATCATAATTCTATGTAATATTGCAATCCTTTGTTTTGTAAGAAAATCAACAAGACGTATACAAGATTTGAATCAAAATGCGCCACATCGTTTGAATAAACGCGATATGTATTTGTATAAAATCTTTATGTTAACATTTTTTATATTTACTCTCGGTTGGTTACCGATTTTTATTGAACAAATGTTTTTCAATGGGCAAAGTCAATTGCCAACAATTTCTACTAATGTCATACAAGTATTGCCAGCTGTTAGTCTTCTAGCTGACACGATACTTATCATTTATTCGGATTCATCGACGAGAAATTTAATTGTACGAACATGTCAATGTCGATCATAGAAAAAGAAAACACATGTACACCTTCTTTTGTTGTTCATATCTCCATGGCAATTTTGATGTTTATTTGATTGAATTAACGATAGTGATATATCGTGAAACAAGAGTAAGAGAAAGAAGAAAAAAACTTGTAAGTCTCAGCGAAATTTTTATCAACCAAAAAGCGGTCCTTTTCGTTTAAGATTCATCCATTTTTTTCGATTCAATAATGTTAATCCATAACGTCGTTTGTCTACATCATGATTCACATCTTCATTCGATTCGACTGTGATCGAACGACCCATCAACGGTGCACGTAAACGTCGAGCAATTACAAATCGACGATTTTCATTATGCGAATTTTCTTTCGATGTATCTGCCATAGTAATAACTAAGATTTGCTTAAAACGAAAAATTCACCTTTTTTTATGACGAAATCAAATGTTTCGTTTACCTGTAAAATGAGCATAAATACGAGAAACGAAGAAATTATCGACTGCATATTGTTGAGAAATCTAATGTGATGTTGATATGAATTCCTTCGAATAGATAAAAAGAAAAACGTCTGTTTTTATATACTGAAATAGAGATGATTTTCAATTAGAATTATTTGACATTTAATTTCGATACGAAGAAGAAGAAAAAGAAAAGCATTGACACTAAACAGCTCGTTTCGAACCAACTATCTGTACTTAAGCAAAGTAACCACCTACATATAAGTTTAAACTTCTGCCACTTCGGAAAAGAATCGATCTACTATCTGTTTTAGAATTAATTAAGCTCATATATGAGACATTTTAGCCTCCGAGTGTGCTACGAAATGCACGCGATGAGAAAACCATTTTTGAGAACAGGAATATATAGAATATCTCATTATAACCTGGTTTTTATCAATAATGTCTGTAGATCTATTTGAAATGATTATAGAACTTCGATGAATTTATTCTAATGTAAAAGCAGATCATTTCTTTAAATAATATTTCGAGTTTCATCAGTAGTTTTGTATGTGTTCTAAGGAGAAAAAAAGGAACATATTTGTCACAGAGAACAGATGACCTCTGCAATATTATTAATAATTTCATGGAACGCATTAAAAAATATCGCCTGAAAATATGACCTCAAGTTGAATATCATTACGAGAATTGTTTTCTTTCGTTAGATAATGAATGAATGAAAATTGTGATTGACGTCAATATTTGTCGTAAAACATCCAAGTATCCGAGATCCGTAATCATAAAAATTTCAAGGTCAAGAATTATGCAAACATGTCACTTCTACCAATCGTAGTGTTTATAATTCACTCTAGGCTACTTAAGAATAATATTTTAATCAAATAACAATACAAAATGTGAATTGAATGGTACCTGTCGATAGATATGATTCTTTTTCTTTCTCTCACCTAATTAACTCATTAAAATCGATAACAGTAAATTGACTGTCGGTCAAAATGTGAGACGACAATTAAACCGATAAAAGAATTTTTAAGAAAAAAGTCTCAGTTGATTTACCACACATTTGAAAATGACATCCACGAAAAAGATCAAACGAAAAATGTACGTACCTGGAATAGGTAAGTGTCGATTTATGATATAATTTCAACTGTGAAAAACAATCATTCACGAAAGGTCAAACAGGTGTAAATCAATTAGGTGGTTTGTTTATCAATGGTCGTCCATTGCCCGATCATATTCGACAAGAAATTGTTGAATTAGCATTGAATGGCATTCGTCCATGTGAAATATCGAGAAAATTACGTGTTTCTCATGGATGTGTTTCGAAGATTTTAACAAGATTCTACACAACTGGTTCGATTCAGCCAGGATCTTTGAAAGTAAATTCAATTCAAAAAAACATATTGCTCATTTGTTTTGTGCTCTCAGAAAATCCATTTCCAACAAACAGCTCCATCAAACGAAGACTTTTTCTTAGCATTAATTCATTATCATCAATTTCTCTTACAACAAATGTCTCAGCCTGAATTGAACATTCCGTCTTCAACTTCAATCAAACATTCGATCGACAATATTCTCTCTGTTAAATCGTAATTATTAAGTTCTTTAATAAAAAAAATAAGTGCAAGTGTACAAGAAAAAGAATGCGCATTAGACGGTGGACAAAAAGAAGAAAGAAGAATACAAAATTATATATCGTTCGTGATTTGTTCTAAGAAAAACGGTTTGATTGATTATCAGCGATCGTTTTTGTTTTGTTTGTTGGTTTTGAAAGACTATCTAATTCGATTTAAGCAGTGATCAATCCTCGAGGATGAGAAAATGTCACCGACGTAACAGCCGTGTTTTCCGGTTGTGTTATTGTAAATGTACGTCGTATGCCTAAGACTTTATCCAAATCAATAAATAATGAATTATTTTTAATTGCTAAATCTTGTTCTAAGGTTGATTTCGTTCGTAGTAAATGTTGAACGGCATTCTCTTCTTGACGTAATTTACCGTGAAGATCGGCAATAGCTGCATGAAGATCGTGAACTTCTTGAAGTAATCTATGCATGGCCGAATCTCGGCAGGCTTCGACATTGGGCCGACGTTGACGTGTTTCGAGACGTGTTTGAGCAACTTGAAGAAAAGCTTCTTTATCAGCAATTGTTTTCTTGAGAAACTCCATGTTTTGTTCGCAATCAAAGATCTCTTGAAGAATCTACGAAGAAAACAGAACAATGTGCAATATATGCATGTCAAACAAACTTTTTCCAGATGAGCTTGAGTTTTATTTTTCGCATTTTGTTCTTCTTGAACACGATTTTCCAATGAAATATTCGTATAATTCCATTGTGACCACATATCGTTATTACTCTGTGCCATCAGTTGATTACTACTATTCAGTAATTCATCCGATTGAGAGATTTCGCTGAGACCTCGACGAATGTTTTCTTCATTGAATCGAGTCCAAGTTTCAGGTACGGAAGCACTGAAAAGCAAAGAAAATTGAAAAATTGAGCAATAGTTCGTAGTAGAACGTACGTATTATCGATGTTTTCGATTCCTTCGTAGAAATTAATGCCACGCGATGTGGTCTTCATGTTATGAGCAGCCGAGTCGAGCACTCGAGCACGGAATTTATCTTGTGAATCACGTTCCAATTCGTGTAATGTCGCACGATTGAGTCTACGCAAGAAAAATCAATTAATTAAGCTTTTTAAAAAATCATTTTTGCCTACGCATTTTGTGTATTAAGACGTTCGAGCGTTTGTCGAAGTTTTTGTTGGCATGTTTTAATCGTATCGACTTCCTATACAAATTTCAAATCAATGATTAAAAACAAACGAACTATTGAATCATTTATCTTATTACGCGAATTAATTCTCGTTCGACATTATCGTGAACAAGATCGATACCTAAGCGAAACGAAACAATGTTGAATTTGACTGTTTACATGTTCAAACCTTGTCGTTTTTCTCGTTCGTATAAGTTTTCTTGACAAATACGCAAGGGTTTCTCCGATTCAGATAATAATCGTTCGACTTCTCGTCGTCTCGTTTCGACTTCATCAATTTTTAATTTCATTTTATTTTTCGTTTTTTCCAATTCACCTTTCCAATATTCGAGTTCATTTATACGTTCACCTAAACGTTTCGATGATTCGGCATTATTTTTAAATGCTTGTTCATCTTTTTCTCGTGCTAAACGTATGGCATCCGAACGTAAACGTTCAGCCGCCGAACGAATCTTATCCGATGCTAGATAGTTCGTCATTTGAGCATTGAACCAATCTTTGGGCGTGTAACGTGTATAAAGTGCTTGACGAGCCGATGGAAATATTGGCGGCACTTTAACACTATCGATGTTATTCAAATAACTCGCTGAACTAAATGGTTCGACTGTTGATGCTGTTAAGGATTGTGTTGGTTCGATGCGTGCCGTACGATAGTATGTCGACGGACGCCATGGAAGTGAGAGTGAACGTGTGAGAATGCCGGAATAAGGTGGAGCCGATGATGTACGATAATCGAATGTGCCAATTGATGGTAGAAGACTGCCTTGTTGCGGACGACGGCCCATATGTGTGTATTGAGCCGTCGCAGTTGATCCCATGTAGTCCATAGTTGCAAGCACCGGTTAATCAATAAAACTAGAAAAATCAAAATTTTCAAAATCGAATTTAATTTTTTGAATACATATACGTACGTGTTGATGTGCTTCTTACAATTCAATCACACGTACAGTTAAGTGAAGTGATTGAAAATGAGTGTAAAAAAAATGAAGAAGAGAAACACAAAACTTTTCTTGCTTCTTTTTCTCGATAAAGTGTAGAGAGGTTTCTCTCAATAGTTTCGTTTGTTAGCACTTTTTTTTTCTTTGTTTTATTGTTGTTGTGTGTTACCCTGCGAGCATGTATGCATTTAGCGTCGTCAACTGACTTCTTTCCTAATGTTGTTATTGTTGTCCGAAGAAACGGCTTTTTTGCTTGTTCTTAAAATAAAAAAAAAGGACAAAACGAGAGAAATCATTCGGAATTTGTACAGTCTCGCGAATGAACTCAATGATCATATCAAATTTGATTTAATTATTCAATGAAAATGTGAAAACATGAAATACATTCGTGTTAATTAAATGAAATCGGTTTTTTTTTCTCATGTCAAATCAAATACATTTTCTGCATGTTGACTCCTTTTTGGTTGGAAGCAAGAGACACTATTCACTCAATAGCTCACTCGAAAACGATGACAACCAAAAACTACTAGAGTGGCTAGAAAGATGTCGATGACGGAGCGAGAAAACGAAAAAATACCCGAAGACAAAACTCGATGTTTTTTCTCTGTCTTCAAAAGTCTCCTCCCTATCTCGTTTTGTTTTTGGTTCGATCATAAAATCATCCCGTCCATCTTCACACTTTATTTATTTATATATGTATATATTTGTTTCATAAAAACACCTTCAAATCACAATCATGTACATGTTACACAAAAAAAAGAAAGAGAAAACGAATGGAAAATAAGAAGAATATTTGCTTTGTTTTATATGAATTCGATAAACTAAATATGCCTGATGGTCGCACGATAAATATGTAAATGACATTCGAAGAAAAAAAAAGGCAAAAGAACTGAAAAATCACCGCTGATGCTGCTGCTACTGCTGTTGTTGTTGTTTTTCTGGTGATATTTCAATTACAGTCCGATACCATCCAGCAACATCAACTGATTGTTCACGTGATTGAATAAAAAATTGTTGTTGCATCAGTTGGCCATATTTTGGTCGTTGTTTGTAATTTTTAATTAAACTAAACAAAAAATCGAATGAAAATGAAATGAAACCTTGTGTTTGATTTTACCATAGATTAACAAATGTTCGAAAATCATCAGAAAACGATAGATGAGCAGGTAGTTGAGGAGGATCTTCAGTTACTATACGTGACATAACATCAAAATCAGATCGACAATTCGAATAAGGATACGCATTCGTCGCTAATTCAATCTGAATAGAAGAAAGACAAACATTGAAATTAACAGAAAAAACGTCTGTTTTTTTTTACAAGTGTGATTCCTAAACTCCAAATATCCGCTCGAATGTCATAATCAGGTCGAGATGGATCCGATGGTTCGATACGTTCTGGTGACATATACGCTGCACAACCGGCATTTCGAGATTTAGCCATCGATTCAATTAGAATACCGCTAATACCGAAATCACAAAGTTTGATGTTCCCGAATGCATCTATTAAGATATTCGATGGTTTCACATCTAAACAAAACAAAAAACATTCAGTTGGAAATAATAAAAAGAAAATCCAATTAACCTCGATGAATAATTCCGTGAGTTTCTTTGAGATAATTAAGTGCTGTTACTGTCTACAAAGAACAACAAAAACATTCGAATATCTAGGTGTTTTATTTGAATTTACTGAAAATGTTAATTTTCCAAGAACATTTTCTGGAATAGGCTGTTGAATTAATTTCAATAGTTTATCAAAACATGATGCCATTAATTCCATACAAATCCAAACATCATTCTACAATTGATTCATTTGTTTTTCTCAACAAACAAGCAAACAATCTCTCCTACCGAGTTAATAAAATATCCAACACATTTAACAATATATGGAAAATTGTAACTTTTAATGATCACATCGAGATCCATGATGATTCGTTTGTTTTCTTCATCGGACGATGTTCGATGCATGATTTTAACGGCTAATTGAGTTTTACTAGAAATATGTTCCATTTTATAAACTTGTCCACATGAACCATAGCCGAGAATTGAGAGATTAGTTAGCTCTTTAAGTTCGACACGTTTTTGCTAAATAAACAAAGAATAAAATTTGTTTTTGTTGTTATTTATGAATTTCAATGAAATACTTCGCCGTGAATGTGTAGTAAGCCGGAATTTTTCAGCACCTCTTTATATTTAGCTTGTGTAACATCACTAAAAACAAACGAAATCGAATAATATTCGCGAATGATATTAGCCGTTCGAACCTGGCATTTGTCGGAGACGGTTGGAGTGGTGATAGAGGTAGATGAAAAACACCTTTTCGTGTTGGTGGTGCCGAACTTGCACGTGATGATGATGATGTTGAACCAATTAAACTCGCTATTGAAACAAAGAAACAAACAAATCATTCGCTGAACTTTCTTTTTTCTCGTACTTGGAATTTGTCGAATTGGCGTATTTAGATTTCTGCTTGTCGTTCGATTTGCTGTCGGAATCGTCGGTGTTTCCAATGGTGCGAATTGTCGTAGGATTTTTTCTTCCAACGCTTTCAAACGATTTGACATAGCTGGAATGCCAAGATAACCTCCATCAGTTGATGACGATGTTGTCGATGAACTCGATGATGGTGGTGGTGGTGGCGGTGGCGGCATTTGCATGTTGACACAGTTTCTTTTTTTTATACTATTGTTGTTGTCGTCGTCGTCACTCTCAATCACTCATTCAATCTCATGCCAATAAAATAATAATAATAGTATAGTTATATGACACGAGGAAGATAGAAGAAAAGCAAATCAACCAATCAGTTATCAACGATTGTAGCGCAAAGAGGAATCGTCTATAGAGGAACAAATCTCCTTTTTTTTCATTCGTTCAACGAACTACGTAATAATAATGATCTTTCGGAAAATCGGTTTCGAGAAATCGAAAATATGTTCGTTGAAATTCCGATTTGTATTGAAGAATGTCTTTCTATTCGTAGATTTTGAAATAAAATGTCTCTGAATTGCGTCGTTATTGAGCCTTCGGCTTTGAACGTACGTTGAAATTTTCTTTCGTTTTATTTGAATAAAATTCATCATTTTCTCACAGGAATATCGAGCTAAACGTGTTCGACATGATAGCTATCATCGAATAAGTAAATCCGTATTCCTTTCAATTATCTATGCTCATCGAAAAAAAAACGATTTAGATTCAGCTGAAGTCTATCAATCGTTTTTTATTACTCATACATGTTACGATTGTATGCCTAAGAGTGGCAAAGTTCTTCTACTTGACGGTCAATTATCGATCCGTAAAGCATTCTTTGCGCTTGTTTTCAATGGTGTTCGAGCGGCACTTATCTGGCATGCGCCAACATCGTCGACGATCGGTTTAATAACGATCAGCGATTTTATTAATATGCTCATATCTGCCTATGATTCCAAATGGGTAAACGAACCGAAAGGAAATGAAATGACAATGATTTTTGTTCTTTGCTTTTCAGAATAGTTTAGAGACATTAGAAACATCGTCGATACTTGAATGGAAACGAGATTTATTGAAAACGATCGAATCGAATCTTATTTCACTCAGTCCTCAAGATAGGTAAAAGCAGCAACTACAACAAGTTTATTAATTATCCTCAAATCTAGTTTATATACAGCCATATTAACATTAATCGAACGGAAAATTCATCGAATACCAGTCATCGATCCGCTGACACATAATTTCCTGTTTCTAATTACTCATAAACGTATTCTGAAATTTTTGTATTTATATGTAATAACGAATTTTCGTCGAATAATAAATTCAAATATCTTTTTCATGTTTAGATCTATGACTTACCTCAACCGAATTTCATTCATCAAACATTAGACGAACTTAAACTTGGTACCTATGAAAATCTTGTTATCGTACGTAGTTCATCAAAATATTGACAATTAGAAATCATTGTTCATAATTAAGATCGATCTCGAAACAAAACTAATCGATGTCCTACGAAAATTTCAATCACTACGCATCTCAGCAATACCTGTTGTTGACAATCAAAAACGCATATGTGATGTTTATTCGAAATTCGATATTATGGTAGAGAGAACATGACTTGTCAACAAAACAAAAAGATCTTATTCTTTTTAATTTCAATAAGCATCTCGCAGCAACACAGACCTATGCTAATCTTGATGTACCTTTATGTGATATACTCGATACGATTCATGATCATCAAACACGGCAAGTTGCAACATGTAAAAAGACTGATCAATTGTTTGAGTTAATGGATAAATTTGTTACAAGAGAAGTAAAATCTCAGATTGATTTTATTTTTCGATTGATTAATATTTTCTGTTTTTTTTTCTCTTAAGGTACATCGTTTGATTATTGTTGATGAAAATCGACATATAATTGGCATTCTATCTATGTCGGATCTCATGAGATTTTTAGTTTCAACATTTGAAAGTAAGAAATTGTTAATTTTACGAATAAAATAGTCAAAAAATCCTTCGAATAGATTTAACTAGGACACTTTCAACTGGACCTATATTCGAAAGTGAACCTATGGAAACCTAGATCTCGACAATGTAAATATTTTCTCAATCAGGAACATATTTATTAATATTATTACTATTTTTCGGACATATTATTATCTTTTTTGTATTGTTAAGTTTTTTTTTTTCTTGTTGATTATAAAAAGAAAGACAAGCAACTCAAAACAGACTGTCTTCTGTTTCTTCTTCTTCTTAGTTTTCTTTAGTGATTCCCTTTCGTCGCCTCCGAACATCCTTCCTCTCTTGTTTTCTCCTCAAATGACAAGACTACAGATAGTTAGCGACAAACGATAGCATGTTGTTCGCAAAGGCAAGTTTTTTTTATTTGTTCGTTCCTCTCTTCTGGGAATCACTCATTCTTGCATTGAGTCGATGTCACCAGTTCTTTTTTCTTCTCTCTGCTCAAGTTTTTTTTTTCTCGTTTTTTTTTCTTCCTTTTTCCTGTCTATCTTTCTTTCTCTCTCGCTGTCTTTATTCTATTCAAAGACGACGAGAGAGAGAGAGAGAGAGCGAAGAAGAAGAAAAAAAAACTGGAGAAATTTAGCAAAGGCATATCTTTCCTAACTCGATCGTATTCAGTCGGTGGTTAAAACAGTCGGAGTCGATTTTCCTTTTTTTTTCTTGATGATGTCAATCTCAAACGAACAATCATAATAATAGTAATAATAATAAGTAAAACCGAGTGAAACAAGATAGATTAGATGAAAAAACAAGTTTTCTACTAGAGTTTTTTCCTCTTCGTCAGTTTCTTCTTTTTCTTCTTCTTCTTCTTCTTCTGCTTCTTCTTTTTTTTTGTTCGACGATCGGTTGCTTCCATTGTAGAAAGAAGTGAGAGTGAGAGCACGACGTCGTTCCATCAGTCGTCGCGTGCTGGCGGTGTTACTGCAAAAATAACAACAATGGGTGATTCAATGATAACTCCATCAATTGAATACGATTATTTGATTAAATTTCTTGCACTAGGCGATTCTGGTGTTGGTAAATGAACATTTTCAAGAATAATAACAGTAGTTCTCATGTTTTATTTTTTTTTGCTTTTTAAATTAGGAAAAACAACATTTTTGTATCAATATACCGATGGACAATTTAATCCGAAATTTATTTCCACAGTCGGTATTGATTTTCGTGAAAAACGCGTCGTTTATCGACCTAAAACTCCTCCCAATGCCAAACCCTATCGAATTCATTTACAACTATGGGATACGGTAAAGAAAAAACACTCATCTATCAATTAAATGCATTCAGTTCTATTTGTTTTTCTAGGCAGGACAAGAACGGTAATAATAAATGTAGACAAATAAGAAATCGAGTTTTTCTTTTTGTTCTCGATAGTTTTCGAAGTTTAACAACGGCATTCTTTCGTGATGCAATGGGTTTTGTTCTTATGTTCGATCTAACATCGGAACAATCGTTTTTAAATGTTCGAAATTGGTTAACACAATTGCAATGTCATGCCTATTGTGAAGATCCTGATGTGATACTTGTTGGCAATAAAGCTGATCGTGAAGATGCACGTGTTATATCACAAACACGTGCCAAAGAACTAGCCGATAAATATTCATTGCCATATATTGAAACAAGTGCGTTTACAGCACAAAACGTTAAAGAAAGTATCGAAATGTTATTAGAAAAAGTTATGATAAGAATGGAAAAAACAATCGGTAAGATGATTAGAAAATTCTATTCTCTCTCTCTCTGTCTCACTGTTCATTTGTGGCTTATAGATAAATCAATCTTTCCCGTTCGACAACCGCCACCAGCGCCAACAACACAAGAAGAAGCTCCATGTGGTTGTTAAAATTTTCTTCGTTATTGTCATTTCTCAATGTTGTTGTTTTCTCTTTTCTTTCGTTATTGTGTGTGAGTCTGCCTTCGACAGTGAATACTTTTACGAACTGTGTGAAGTCATACAAAAATCTCACAAAATCCAAAAGCATATTCGTTCTCATCATCATCATCATCATCGTTTTTTCCTCGGTTTCTTCTGATAAGAATATCGTTCGTAAAAATTTCCCTTCTTCATTCTTTTTTTTTGTACAGCTTTACATTTGTCTATTTTATCTTCAATATTATTTCTGAATTTTGTGTGTATCTTGTTTTCGCTGTTTTCATCTATATTTCAATGTTTTATGAATACGATTTCACATTTGAACGCACATGCTAATGATGACAAATATCTCGATTGGAGCTCTATTATTCTATTTCCTAGATGAGTCTTGATAAAGTCATGCCGCAATTACGTATTGTAACATTGAATGTACATTTTTTTACCGATATAAACGAACAATCGAATGTTCATCAACTTGTACGATTATTAAAGCCAATGTCAATTGATATTCTTGCTCTTCAAGAAGTTCTTCATACGAATCGAGATGCACATGTTGCACCCGAACGACATTATCATTTGAAATTGCTTTCTGATTTACTTGAATTACCGTACATAGCATTCTGTGAAACCGTATTCGAATTTGGCAATGCTCTCCTATCAAAATTTCCATTGAAAAATTCAATGAATTATTATGCTGATGTTGATAAGAATTTGTACAAACGTGGCATGTTAGCCGTACAAATTGAACATGAATTTTTCCGAGAAAATAATGCAACATTCTATGTCACACATTTAGATCAAATCTATGAACAGGCACGTTTACAACAAATTCAATTATTTGAAAAATTCATCGATCAAAATGATAGTTTACAATTAGTAATGGGAGATATGAATTCGTTGACATTTAGTGATTATTCGAATGATTATTTTCACAGTTATATTGATGATATTCGACAGAAAAATAATTGGGAACGTCCGTATGAATTAGTAACACAGCAAATGAAAGTCAATGGTTATACGGATTGTTGGAGAGAGATGAATAGTGAAGCAATTGATGATCAAGTTGTAACATGTATTTATAGGACACGTATTGATTATATTTGGAAACGAGGGGAATTGAAAAATCAATGGAAAATAAATGAATGTCGAATATTTTCATCTGCAAATGCAACCGACCATAATGGTGTACTGATTTGTTTTATAAAAGATCGATAATTTTGTTTTTTTGTTTTGTTTGTTTTTTGTTTTATTTATATCCAAGATGTAATTTCTATTTGTTAACAAATGACTTGTTTTACATTGCAGCGATCTCGAAGTGAAAGTAGTTCTAATAGAGTCAATGTCATGACGATTTTCCTAAATTATAATCAAAGAAACTGTTGTAGTCTCTTATGATTAATTAATATTTTGTGAACTAGCAGTTTTTAAATTGAGTTTTAAACGACACGCTACTGACTCTTTCATCATGGAATAACATATGCCGAAAGATTATTCTTTATTTAAAGATCGTTCTCTATTCGTAAATGTGATAGAAAGAATAGAGAAAAGAAAAATACTAAATGTTCACGTGTTTTGTTATTAAGCATGAGCCAACGGTTAAGCATATAAAAGCTCTAGTGTTATATTAATGAAAATTGCCAAGACCTGGAGATTGGGAAAAAGAAACATGAAGAATAAAGATTTATTATAATCCAACCTTATACAAGACACAACACAAACAATTTAATCATATATACTAATGTCAACGAATTTCAACCGTTACGCTGTCGAAAGACTTCAGAAATAACTGACATACATAATTATAACTCACTGATGAGAAGGTCATTTATTTTTTATTTTGTTAAAATAAAAATGTTCGTTCAAAACTTGACACAAGTATACTTGGAAATATTGAATCGAAGACCTTGTGGACATGATTTATGTGTCAAAACATAAGCTATAAGAATACAGACATTATTTATTGATATCGTTTACAGTCAACTTACTTCCTGAATTCATATTGCATTGAAAATATTTGCCTTGTAGACTCATATAAGTGTCTTCATGTAGTCCAGGAACTGTGCATTTGAAGTATTCTGCAAAAAAAAATTCTATTTTTAAGAAACTAAAAGGAAAATTGAAATTCATACGTGTTTCACATCGAATTCCATTATAACCCACTGGACAATTACAGTAGGCGTGACGTGTTGATCCAATGAGACTTTCCATACATACTCCATTGTTCAAACAAAAACCAGCGAAACAGCTAGTCAATGCACCTAGAAAAAAAAACATGTTCTTAAACTCGTAGAAATCCTCGATATTTTAAATTTCTTACCAAGTAAATGGCAATAATCGCCGAATGTACCATAAGGACAGAGACAAATCGGTTTTAATGTACCGTGAATAACACGATTAGCACAAACACCTTTATTTTGGCAATTGATTCCATCGCAAAGTTTAGAATCTTTTTCACGAAAAGAAAACAAATTATTCCCTAATAATAAGAAAAAACGAAGGATTCTATTATACCATCTTTCTGTTGACACGATGTTCCGACAAATCCACTTAGACAATGGCAAATACCATCAACCAAATTTCCTCCATTATAACATTGCAACGATCCAGCAGGTGTAGATGCAGATGTAGGTATAGGTGCAGTTGTACTTACAACAAGTGTTGGATCACGTGTTACTGGTATTAAGATGTCTATTTTTTTAGAAATAAATAATTCATTTTCTTTTCTGTGAGTTTATCGTTTACCACAGAAGTCTGTTGCTGTAACAACAGGTCCACTTGGACTACTGCATAAACATGCATATGCTTTACCATATTCCTTCGTTTCAAGACACGTCATTAGATGTGATGATGGCGTGCACGGATTATTCGCAGGACTGCATATACCTAGAGAAAGTCAAGTTTCACATCTGTGTTTTTTCTTCGTTCATTTAGTTCTTCTTACGGCATGGTGCATCGAGTGCATATGGGACCGTTGGATTCGTTGGACAGGTACATTTTGCAGTGCCACCCTCTTGAATGCATGTATATCCGTTTGCTGGAGTAAAAAGACCACCTAATTGACAAGGATTCTCATTGCAATCTAATCAGAAAAGAAAGTCATGTCTATAAATTTCTTTATTCAAGAAATTTTTCTTTTACATCTTGCTTCAGCACATAAATATAATGATACGATGTAAATACCGACAAATATTTTCGAAGCCATCTTACACGCTGAATATCTTTTTTCAGACGACTTTCGTACTTTTATATAAGATTTATATTGACAAAAGTTTTAGTCGAAAACATGATTCGAATCTTATTTAAGTAAAATATTTGTCGAGTATATGATTTCTTTACTATTTTCATGATTATCTGATTAGATCATGCGCATTCAACAATAAAAGAAACGAATGCAATTAAATTATCATAATAAGAAGCGATTAGAAAAAAACATCATGACCCACATAATATGTGTTTAGTTTCAAGAGCTAATACAAAAGCAAAGAACATTAAAGAAAAAAGAATTTCATTAAGAAGGAGTAAATGCGTGATGTTTACAATTGACATTAGTCTCTAGTTGTCATCTTTAATTTTCAAATCTAATAAGATATGCGAATGTGAACAGAAATGTCAAACGAAGCTTTGTATGTTTAATAAAAAAATCTCGCGTTTTTTTTCCTTTGTTTTATACAACGTACATACGAGAACTAATACCTGTCCGTTGTGTAAATGTATCTCTATCCTTTTCCTGTTCAATCTTAACGTGAAAGAGCAAATAAAACACATATTCATATAACATTTGGCAAATCTTTTACACATTGATTTATCATCGAAATTACAATGAGAACAATCACAAATATCTGTCAAAATTCGAAAGTACAATTTATCGATAAAAGCAAGTCTCTTCGGAATCACTTTTTCTATATTTTTTCCTCTCTCTCTCTCTCTCTCTCTCTCTCTCTTACGCCTACTGAGTATATGTCTCTAATAATTCTTTTGTTCTTCTAAGCCTTCATAAAGCCAAAAGACGATAGTAAAATCTATGGATCTCAGAGGAGAAGATTACAAGCACAAATAGTTTCCTTTTTTTCTTCTTCTCCTTCTCAGCTTTCGTCTAGGAGAGCATTCACCAGTCGTCGCGAGGTCTCGTTCTCGTTTCTTGTATTCAACAAATACGGCCTATATTTTATCAGATTTATTTATCTAAGAAATTAGTCTCTTTAAAAAAATGTTTTAATCTCCACAATGTTAATCTCGACTAATCATCATCATCATCAAAATCGTATGAAACGTCTATTTGCACAATTATCAACATTATACGAAGAATCCCAAGACGACAATGAAGATAAAATGTCTGAATATGATATTATTGAATCAATCGAGGGTATTTTTTTTGTTGTGTTTGTTTCGAAAAAAAACCCAATTCAACATATTGTTTCTATCCTAATCAATCGAATGAGTTGATATAACAGGCAAATAATTGACTATTTATACATGTGTGCACAAGATTTTCGTACTTCTATTTTCCACCTCCCTTGCTTTGCTTCTAGTCTTGAGTAAATAATGGATCCATACATGATATTTGTAAAGAAAATTGACATAATTAGTATTTTTTGTTTTTATTAGACAGTATTTTTGACGAAACTTCATTGAATATTTCTCCAATAGCTGATTTATTACGTGAAAAATTTGCATTTGTAACAGGTGGTACAAATAATAGACGTCCAATTTTAACTTTTCCTGATCATTTTCATGCTGAATTAACACAGGAGAAATATAATAAATTAATTTCATACTTAACTCAAGTCCCTAGGTATTTCCGATTGATGAATCGTGTTGTTGTTGTTTTATATATATATATATTTCTATTGAATTTCATCTAGTGAATATGAACGTCAGCTGGGCTTTGTTCTTATTATTGATCGGCGATCGAATAAATGGATGTCTGTCAAAACTCTTCTGAGTTATATCGAGGTAAACGAGAGAAAAGAACAGAAGAAAAAAAAATAACAACAAGAATCGATGACCTATTTGTCTCGCGAGACTTCGGTTTCTTTTGAGCCGAAAATACACAATTTGTGATTACTTGACCTGACCTATTGTTATCCTATCGATTAGGCAATCGTTTAAAATGTAATTAAATGCGAATGGAATCCGTAGAACTTTCGTCTTGAATTTCAAATCAATAAATTACATCATATATCATAAATGAACTATTTTTGTTTCTACGTGTAGGCTTATTTTCCTTGTGCAATCGAGTGTATATATGTTCTTCGGCCAAATTCTTGGTTGCAACGTGCTTTATCTCAATTATTAATCTCTAATGATCTTTCATGTTCATATCGTGTTTGTTGACAATATTCTATTCTTTGTTTATTATTTCAATATCGATTTGTTTTGTAATCTAGTTAATCATTTGTCGAACATTAACTGAACTTCATCAGTATGTTGATTGCAATCAATTATCGAATGATCTAGGTGGTACAATTGATTTTCATCTATTCAAATGGATTGAACAGCAAGCAGTAATAAAAAAATCGAAAATATGACTGATAAAGGATTATTCTCTATATATATGCATATGTGTGTTTTTTTTTCATATTTGATTATATCAGGCTATTGAAAAACTGATTCAATCAATTAATGATTTCGACGATATGTTATTGAAGTTTATAAACAAATTTGAAGAATTGGAATATCCTAATAGTGTTGAATTGATAGAAGAACTTGTCCAACAGACGAACAAACAAAAACTTGAACTTGAACGCGAATTAAAACGAATTCAAATGTAAAGACTCGATTGATTATTTGAATAGCATGAAACGTTTGTATAGATATTTAATAAGCTCAACGTGAATATATGCAAAAAGAATGAAGGCAGGCAGACAGACAGAAGAAAGAACGATAAGACGAATAGGTGCACGTACTATAAACTAGTAACAAAAAAAAATGCTGTTCTCTCCCTCTCCCTCTCTCGATTTCTTTTTCTTCACGTACAAAATAACTCTATCTTGATGTTGATCATCATCAATTCTCTTTTTCTCTCTCGCAATCGACATAGTTTTGTTTCATTTCTGTCCTTCAATACATATTCTAGGTGGGGTCAATCACTCTTATGCATTATTCGCCAAGAGCATAAACAGTCTTCGCCATCTCATAATAACATACTTGACAAGAATAATGATATTCGCCATCTGATTTTATTAGCTGATCAATCTGCACATGCTCGTGCATGTTTCAAGTAAATATCATCGTTCTTTTTTTTTCTTGTTCTTCTTCTCTTCAATAAAATACTCTTTTGATTTCTAGTGCTTTAACACATATCAATCGTGCCGAATCGATTCTTTCACAATTTTGGTCTCAACATCAAACACATTTGAATTACTGTCTCGCATTACGTCATTTCGAACAACGTTTCAAACAGATACAATCGATGTTCATTCAATTAAATAATGAACTTCAACAATTACCTAGTGTAAATTTGCTCTATGACCATTGTAAAACTAATAAGAAGTCAAATCATAATCTTGCTCAGACATTCAAACAACTTGATGACCTTTCCCAACGAACACAAGTAATGTTATTTTAGCCTATAGAAAGTTATGTACATAAATAATATATATCATCTCAATAGACAATGATCAGTCATGCTTCTATGTTGGCAAATGATGGCCTTGTTTTAATCATGGAACAACAGAAACAGCAGTCCATCTCTTATGGCATCGATTCAATCGAACCTAAACATCAAGAATTAGACGAAATGAAGAAGAAATTAATTGAACAAATCGATGAAAAACGACACAATCTTAAACTAATGAAAATCTATATTGATAAACTCGGATATGTGAGAGAGAAAGAGAATTTTTATTTTCAATTTTAAAATTCATATTTACGTATCTCTAGATAAATGATTGGTGCATACGTGGCAAAGATCTACTAGCTAAAGATGTAATTCATATATCTTCCGATCGAGCAGCTCGATCTCTCAATGAATTCGAACGTTTTCTTTCTGATCTTTCGACACTGAATATCGAAGAATTCGAGCAAACATCAATTCAAGAACCACTTCGTGTAAGATTTCATTGATCTATCATATATGTATATATGAATATTTGATTTTGATTTATCCATATAGACGATGATTACTCAAGTATTCAATCGTATGAATGACGTTCGAGATCTATGTGAAAAACGTTGTGAACAACTTCGTCAACTTGCTAAATCTTCTTGTCGACCTGTACAACGTGTTCATCCGTTAATTCTTTCACAAACAGATTCTCCTCCTTTACTTCTTCAACCGACACCGATCGCGACAAATACTAATGAATCAGCGAAAATCGATAGAAAACAAAGGTAAAACTGTTCTCAAGATAGCAAAACAAACGACAGTTTGCTTTTCAGACATGTTGTTACCGAACTGCTCGTTACCGAACAAGTTTACGTCGAAGAATTACGCGCTGTCATAACTGTATGTTTTCAAAATAAACTATTTCATTCTTATCTTATCTTGTCTAGGGTTATATGCTTAAATTCGATGATCCAGAATATAATCATTGTTTATCTCCGATAATTCTTCAAAATAAATCCGTACTTTTTTCGAATCTACCCGAAATTTATACATTTCACGCAACGTACAATGCCCATTGATTTGTCAATTAAAACTCGTGTCTTTTTCTATTCTAGTTCGTTTCTTCGCGATCTACAACAGATTTCGAACGATTCGAATTCAATCGGAAGTGCAATCGCTTCTTGTTTTATCAAACGAGTAATTTCCAATGACACATAGCCGAGAAAACCAAAAAAAACATTTGTTTTTTCATTCATAGAAATCTTTCTTCAAACTATACGAACAATATGTTCTCAATAAATCTCGATCTGAAAATATCTGGAAACAACATTGTTCGGGACACGGATATTTTATCGTGCGAACATTCTTCTCACATATTTTATCTCGAAAAACTATTTTTAACTCTAGAAAATTCAACAACTACTCGGTCATCGTCTTCCATTGGATTCCTATTTACTCAAACCTATTCAACGCATAACCCAATATCAATTATTCCTTAAAGTAAAACAGAAGTTCTTTGTTTTGCTCTTAATAAAAGAAACAAACAATTGAAAATTCAATAGGAAATGATAAAATATACGCGTCATGAACATGAAAAACTCAAATTAAAGGAAGCACTCAATGTCATGTTGAATATTTTATCTTATCTAAATGATGTCATGCATTCGACGCAGATTATAGGCTATTCTGTATATTAAAATTGGTTGAATCCTTTCAATTGGAAGATTGTTTTGCTTTAGGAGAATTTCAATACTCTAGGTCAAATACGTCTGCGCGCCGAGAATTGCATTATATCAAAAGAAAAACGTCGGGGCACAGTCTATACACGAACGAAGACGAGCACTCGGGATATATTCTTATTCGAGAGAATGATCTTATTATGTAAGAAAAAAGAAGAAGCCAATGGAAAATCGGTTCAATATCAATTCAAAGAATGTATTCGAGTAAACATCCGTCCGATATTCTGTTTGGTTTTAGTTGTTGTGCGTTTTTTTTCTCAATGAATAATAGGTTATTGATATCGCAGTTTGTACACATCCGAAAAATGATCGAACAAAATTCGAAATTGTTCTCAAAGATTGTTCGTATATTGTTCAAGTAAATTTCTTTGAATATTATCGATGGCATACGAAAAATATCGATGATATTTCTAGTTTTCAATGAATACAGATTTAATCGAAGAAAACTGTTCGAAATGGATTGAGACAATTAAACATTGTGTCACACAAATGACTGAACAACGTCGAGCAGAAATCAAACATCGAAGTTCATCAGTTGATCAATCATCTCGTTCACATCATCGACGTTTAAAAAAACATCCAACTGCGCCTATTCGTGCTCTGTATGTCGATCTTCTCATTTCAGTTATTCGTATCTTTCATGTTTTTTGGTTTTTTTTAGTGAATCCGAAGACGAACTAACCATTGACAAAACTGATACCAAATCTCGATTAGTATTTTGAACATTAGCCTTGTTTATTTTATTCATTCTTACTATTTGAAACTAATCTGTCCGGTGTTTAATTTAGTTTTTTTTTCTTTGTTTGTTTGTTTCATTTTGATCTTTTAAATAAATTGATGAATTGCTAAACACGAGATTTTACCATTTGATAAACGAACAAAAGCCAATGCTTGTCTTAAAAGAGAAGAAGCAAAGGACATACGAACAAATTAAACACTATTCTGTAGTTACTTATGAGTCGTTGTTTTTATCAATAATCGCTAAGAGATAAACTAGGTTTGAATCACATAATCGAAATCTTTGATTTTTACTTTCACTGAATGAATATTTTTCGGACGAGTTTTATTTAACCAACACAAACATCGAAGATTCTCATCAATATGATGATCGACACATTGGTCTAATTCAAAATGCGTTTATTTATTTCATAATTATGAAAATATATCAACCTGTTGATGATAGTTGAGTCAACCATGAAAGATTAGTAAGATAATCATCTTTAACTGTTTCCATGTAGATGAAAACGAATCTCGAACTTTTCTTTGTTTTATTCTATCCGATCTAATTATCACATGGCGGCTAGTTTTTATTTCTTTTATTAGGTTCAATTTCAATGTACTTAAAATGGAACTATTGGACTGTGATATAAATAGAATCTAGGTGCGAAAAAAACAAATTATGCTGTCTGCTTTCCGCGAAGAAAAATATAAATCAACAGCTACTTCAGTTGATTACAGAATAGCTTGTTATTATTTCACGAGCATACTGCTAATAACATGAACAGAAGAAAGTACATTGAAAAGATCACAGTTTTTTTATATGTTTAGTAAATAAGAGTTCAATTTTGATTTCTACATTGTAGAATTACTCTAAAGAAAAGAAAAAGAAAATTTATTTGTCTTGTTTTTGAATCTTTGTGGTTTCTCTCGTCGTTAAAAGAAAAAGCTGGGTACAAAACATAGGTCATAATTTAAATCGAGTATTTCATGTGGAGTAGCAATGTCGAATGATGACAATGACATTCGAATACGTCGCTCATCATCATGGTTACCGAAAAAATTGTGTGTTGTTTGTGGATCGAAAGCAATTGGTATTAATTTCGGTGCATCTACATGTTCGCCTTGCAAAGGTAAGTCAGTGACCTCGAAGGATTTTGATTGTTATTATTATTGTTGTTGTTTAGCATTTTTCCGACGAAATGCTCGACGACAAAAAGTAAAACTGAAATTTTGATTTCAGAATAAAAAAAAATGTGGAAGATTTTTTCTTGAAGATACTCAAATTATCTTGTCGACATAAACAAGATGATTATTCAAATGAAGATTTCAAGATACGTCGTTGTTCAAATTGTCGTTTACAACGTTCGTTTCAAATGGGTATGAAAGTTGAATTCATTCGAAGTGATGAAGAAAATATTCGATATAAACAATTAATTCAACAAAATCGAGAAAAACAAGAATTATTTCGACAACAACAACAACGAAAAACACTCGTATCAACAATATTTCTTCATGGAAATGATTGGAATCATTTATCAAATATCGTTTCAGCTTATGAGACACATTGTTTGGAAACATTTGTTCAACAACGTATGACTATGTATCCAATCGAACGATCATCGATCGATCAATTCTATGGCAAACATCTCGTGGATTTACCAATGAGTTTCATGATTTCACTTCGAGAATTTCTTCATTCATTACCTCTTTATCATACATTAAAACGAATAGATCAAATCTATCTTAACCACGTTAATCTTCGTCCATTGATATTCATGAATATGTTCGAAATTCGTCAAACATGTTATTTCGAATCATGGCAAAATGAATTCGATCATTCAACATGGAGATTTATTTGTGGTGAGAAATTATATGAGAAATTTCTCTGGATTGAAGATCTTTCAGATAAATTACTCATCACAGATCCGATTATAATACGTCTTTGGATAATTATTTTATTTTTTTCGACTTCACTTTCTTGTCTCTATGAAAAATCTTGTCCAACAAGAGAATATTCCAAAGAAAAAACTTCGTTATTCAGTATTCAAAATACCTATGTAGAACTTCTTTGGAAGTATTTATTGCATCGTTATCGTTATGAAAATGCTGTACGAATCTATTCGAATTTAACGAATTTGTATTTGAAAATGCAACATATTGGATTTGCCATTGGCGTTCAAGTTCGACATCGATCTGAGCTTATCGATATTCATCGGAAGATGAATCAGTTGGTATTCGAAGGAAACCATTGAAAGAGATCGCTAGTTGTCGGTCTGAGAACTTAATGTTATATATGAAAACCAATAGAAAAATTATGTTTACAAAATAAAACTAAAATTCGTTTTTGAATCGAGTTTTTCCTAAAATTATTTTGAAATTTGAATTCAATTTTTATTGGTTCATTACATATTGGTTTTTGATAAAAATCTCTCGATTAGTTTATTTATTTCTTCTTCTTCTTCTTCTTTTTTTTATTTAACTAGAAGAAGAAAAGAAAAATACGAATGTCGCGACGGGGAGAAGGAGGCAAAAAAGAACAGAATACAACAAAAATAACCCGGCCGATGAGAAGAAGAAGAAGAAGAAACAGCAGGGTCGAGAAACTTACGTACTTTTCAATGCAGTTGGGAATCAATTGCTCGAAAAAACTCGAATGATCAATCACAATTGACTTAAATGTCATACGGAATGGAGTTTTCTTTTTTTTCTTCCAAATTTAAATTCAATTTTTAATTAATTGTCAATAGAGTAATAGAAAACGCTCGTATGTGCCTAAGGATCAAACAAACTCTGCCGACGAAAATGCACGCACACCTACCTGATCCTATTCGCTAAAAATAATAGCAAATCTTTTCAAAACTTTTATTTTTTTTAGATGTTTTTTTAATTAATTATTTATTTCAATCCGGTGACAATCAAAATCAAAAACGATTGATTTTGTTGAACAGTATTGTCATTGATGTGTTTATTAACTGAATAATCTTATTTAGAATAGTAATTGAATTTCGAAAAAAAGAAGAAGAAGAAGAAGAATAATATTCTATTCAACAAGCAATGATACCACAAACATCAACAATCGTCTATCATCCAAAGCATCGATCCTGGTGGCCTAAACATGAATGTGTTATATGTGGTGCGAAAGCAATCGGTTTTAACTTCGGTGCTCCGACATGTGCACCTTGTAAAGGTACCTTTATCAACTCAAAAGAATTTTTTATTAAGTTCTTTTGTTTTTTTATTTTGTTTTCATAGCGTTTTTTCGTCGTAATGCTCGACGAACTGAAGTAAGATGATAAAAGAATGAAAAGATTTCGATGTTAGTTTTCTGTTAGGTGCTTCAAACGCCTTGTCCATTCAATGATACACTCGTTGAAAATAACGATCAAACGAAATATTGTTCTCAAGTTCGTTATTGTTCATCGTGTCGATTGCGTCGTTGCTTTGATATGGGAATGAAAGTTGAATTAGTTCGAACCGATGAAGAAAATGAACGTTACCGGCAATTAGTTGAAACTAATCGACGACGTCGACAACAACTTCTTCATCACGATGAACATTCGACCACTGTTCGTTAAACATTCAAATAAAAAAGCTAAATCTTCGAACTGAACTTGTTTTCTTTTTTTGTTTTGTTCATAGAGAACCAATACCAAAGTCGATGTTTTAAAAGAATCCGATTGGAATATCATATCAAGTATTGTATCAGCTTATGATCAATATTGTTTGAAAAATTACGTTCAACGACGTGCCGATATATTTAATAATCAAAAACAATTATCTGAAGATGCTTCCGTTAAAATCAATTATCATGCTTCGACAATAATCAATACAATGACTTCATTCATATCCTTCCTGTCATCGATTCCAACAGTTCAAACACTTCCAAAACCTGTACGAATTTACCTGTGTAAACATAATATACGTCCATTGATCCTATTGAATCTGCACGAATTAGGACAACTGTGTTATACTGAACCTTGGCAAGTAAGAATGAAACAATAAAATAAATTTATGATTGAGTTTGTTGCTTTTTTTGAATGGATTTTAGTTAAAATTCGATAATTCTTCATCGGAATATATTCTGGGCAGTCGGCTTTTCTCAGAATTTAACAGTATAAGACTTCGTGCCGAGCAAATCCTTGTAACTGATCCCGTTATCACACGTCTTTGGCTACTCATACTTTTCTTTTCGACGCCGTTAAATTGTTATTTCGATCATTCATTACCAATTCTATCCAATCAACAACGAATTCTTATTTTAAATACTCAGAATTCTTATATCGATCTACTATGGAATTATCTTCTACATCGTCATGGTGATATAGATGCTGTTCGAATATTTTCGAATCTCAATGGCATATATCTTCGAATGCAACGTATAAGTCAAGCTGTTAATGCAGAAATTCGTACACGATTTGATTTGACTGCATTGCATGAAGCATTCAATCGTGCTGTGATTATAGATAGTGACGATATTGAGTAGACAATGATTTTTATATCTTTCGATTGATTGTACTTATCTTTGTTTGTTTTGAAGCACGAGAGGCAAAAAAAATGGAAGAAAGCAAAGAAATTTTCTGGTTTGTTTTTTGTTTTTGAGTAAAAATCGTTTTGTTCATTTCGCTTCTTTTTCCAAACTGTTTATAATTCATAACGAAAAAAATTTTCTACTAATGAAAACATTTTTCTGTATATAATTGATCATTGATCAATCAATCATTCATTTCGTATTTTTCTTCTCAAGGTAGTTCGTCAATATGTTACTATTTTAAGAAATAATAGTAAAACATGGAGCGCATTTGTTTCATTTCGAAAGAACGAAAAGAAAAAGAGAAAAAAAAAGAAGATCGATGTTCTTGTCTTTAATAGGCAATGATGAGTTGTTGAAACAACATTTCTTCTTTCGAGTTATTTGGTCAATAGAACGAATCAAATGCTTTCGATTTGTTGTTTTGTTTAAAAAATGATATGAATATAACATCAAATTCAGACAATACATCTCTAATCGATGTTGATGAAATTGATCTCGTTAATACAATTCTTCTTACAACAACTACCACCACTTCTACAACAATTCTATTCAAACGTTTGTTTAATTCAACACGAATCTTTCCTTTTATACGTGCATCAACATCATTTACAACGCAACATGTATCTTCATTGAAAAATTTCTTTATTTTTCAAACAGTTTTCAATCGAAATCTACGTATTATTGAATTAGCTATTTTAAGTTTAACATTACCATTGTATGCAATTGTATTCATACTTTTTATTGAATTAACTATTGTACGTATAAGTAAAAATTCGGCTATATCAGGCGGTGGTTCACGTAGTCGAAGTCAACGACGTCGACAACGCATGCGAAGTCTCATTTGGACATCGAATTATTTACTTGTTGATTTTCTTAATCTTCTCTATGAAATTGTTTATGTTATTATACATCTTTCGGGTGTTTTACCTATCGATAGTTCAACAGGTCGTTTCTATTGTCAAATACAAGTTTATTTACCATTGTATTTAACTGTTCTTATGGCTTATAGTTTAACAGCTATATCAATCTATCGACGTCGACATTTTGTTAATTTAAATAGTCAACTTGTACGATCGAATATACGAAGTTTGTTTATGATTGCTGCTCTTTGGATAATGCCATTGATAACTGCTGTTATTCCATCGTATCTCTTAGTTTATTCGAATATATTGAAAATATCTCATTCGAAATCAACGAATCAATGTCAAATTTCCTATGGTTATGATTCAAATGTTGAAGCCCTTTATATTTTCTATCGATTAGGCACAATCTTTCTTCTTCCAATTTCGATTTCACTTGCTTGTTATGTTGCTATTTATGTTGATTTAATTCGTATGCAACGACGGTTTACCAAAGCATTCAAACGTCATATACACATACGAAAAAATCTCATTTCACAAATACTTTTTCTTTTTCTTAATTTTGCATTTTTCTGGTTGCCTATTGAAATCATCATGCTCTATAGGGAAGATCATCATGCCAAAGATGCAGCACAAGTTATTAAATCTCTCAATATTCTTCTCGATCCATTGATTATTATTGCATTTGATACACGTTTTTCGGCAGCTGCTCGACAATTAATTTCGGCATGGCCATTCGATCAATTTACAGGATACTTTAGTATACATCGTCCAACAACAACATCATCGATTGGACTTCAAACAACAATACGAAAACGTTCCAAACGTTCGACACAAATTCCAAAGATAAATCAACCAATGACAACATTTTCAACATGGAATATGGGTAATAATGATGATATTACAGTTTTAGAATCGGTTTCCAATCATTCCCTATCGAATCAACGACCGAGAATGTCATCGTCGAAAAAACGACAGCATTCATCATCATCACAAAAACGAATGCGTACAATTGAGAATCATGTTTAGATTCATTTTTTTTTTGTTTGAGATTTAATTTTTCAAAATAATAAAACACAAAACTACATGTATACACAACGAAATCCTATTCTCGTCTATTGTATAGATAGAGAATGTCTTAATTGTTTTTTCTCTTCTTCTTCTTCTCATTCTTCTTATCATCAAAATAAACAGGTAGCTCGCATTACTCAAATCTTGTTCTTCGTTTTACAACGTACGATGCCATCGAATAAGAACTCTCAAGTTTATCTCACCGGTAGTTTTGCGGCTATCGGTGGTTTATTATTCGGTTATGACACAGGGGTCATATCTGGCGTTCTCACAATGTCAGATTTTCTTCTGGCATTCGGCGGTACATCGAGTCTTGTACGTGGTTCATTGCCAAGTTCAGTTGCAGGATCAATTGTAGGTATCATGTTAGTTGGATGTTTTCTTGGAGCGTTAATTGCTGGTCCATCGGGCGATCAACTTTCGAGAAAATATTCGATCGTTCTTTTTTCATTGATTTTCATTGTTAGTGCAGTTCTACAAACGGGTTCGTATAATTTATTTATGCTACTTCTATCACGACTTGTTGCTGGTAAGGAAATCTCAATTGTCAATTGAAATTTATTTCATTTGAAGTCCTTTGTTTCTTTCAAGGAATAGCAGTCGGAGCTCTCTCAATGCTCGTACCTGTATATCAATCAGAAATTGCAACAAAACAAATTCGTGGTCGTCTCGTTTCATTGCAACAATGGGCTATTACCATTGGTATAGCTGTTAGTTTCTGGATAAACTATAGTAAATCTTGTTCGAAAAGAAACAAAACGATATCTTTTTTATTTCTAAAAAGGTACAGACATATATTTTCTCGGCAGTAGTGCTGCTTGGCGGATTCCATTGGCTCTACAAATCGTTCCTGCATTGGTACTTGCTATTGGTATTCTATTCTTTCCATTTTCACCACGTTGGTTAATGACTCAAGATCGTGACGATGAAGCTCTTGAAGTTCTGAGATATATTCGTTCAGCATCGACAGTCGATGTACTCGATGAATACAATGATATTAAAAACGAAATCGATTTCGAACGACAACAAGCTATTAAATCCTATGCACAATTTTTCTATCCACCATTACGTCGTCGTTTAATTCTCGGTATTAGCATTCAAGTTCTTCAACAATTAACCGGCATTAATTCGATTATGTATTATGCTCCGGAAATATTCAAACAAGCAGGTTTAAATGATCAACGTGCATCATTATTGGCCACGGGTATCAATGGAATTGTCATCATTGTTGCAACTGTACCCGCAATTTTGTACATCGATAAATTAGGTCGACGTTTTATTCTAATCAGTGGTGCGATTCTCATGGCTTTATCGATGTTAATCATTGGCGGAACAATGGGTGTACATGGTTATACGTATGTTAATGAAACAACTGGTGCAACCAACGTGATCATACCGAATCGAACGGCATCTTATGTGATCATTTGTTTTGTGTACATATTCGTTGCAGCTTTTGCTTTCAGTTGGGGACCAACAGCTTGGGTTTATTGTACAGAAATATTTCCGTTAAGTATGCGTTCGAAAGGTACATCGATCACAACTGCTGCTCAATGGGGAACGAATTGTATCGTTTCATTTCTTGTTCCTGTATTTCTCGAAAGTATTACCTATGGAACGTATCTTATCTTTGGAGGTTTCTGTGTTTTTATGGGTTTTGTTATTTATCTATTTTATCCTGAAACCAAAGGCAAAAGTTTAGAAGATATGGATGTTGTTTTTGGTCGATCTGTATTTGCTACAAAATCATTTAACAAAAAGAAAAAAACGATTAAATATGTTGAACGAAATACAAACATTGTTTTTACACCCAATGAATCCATTCAGATCTATCGTTTTTAATACACGAGCACATATAATAATTCTTTGCTTTAATTTTTTTTTAGTGTAATTTAATAATTTAGAAAATAGAATAAAATGAGAGATGACGACCTCTGTCGAACTGTGCTACAATGAGATACGTTTCTGTCAAAACAAAACACTACGTCGAATGTCATTTGATTAGTCATACATCGAAAGTTATCTTGATTTTTTTTGTTTAAATAAGTTTCTTATCAGATTTTTCTATGGACATTTATAAATAAATTTTATTTTCGTATTTCACACATGGATTGGAAATCGAATCTATTCAATCAATTAAAAACATGCAAATATCAATACAATATCTATGATACAATTATTTCTAATTGTGAGACTAAAATCACTTCCGCTTTGTTTTTTCATTTGTTTTCTTCGTCATAGACAATCATCTTATTGAAACGAATATTAAACTTTTGAATAATAATAATAAACTGGAAAATGATGTTCAACATCTACGTTTAGCAAATGCTGGCCTAGAAAAAGCATCCGAAGCCAGGTTTGGCGATAAGTTCAACTCGTTGACTAATCGTAATTTGTCTTTAGTCAAGAATTAGCTAATATAAATAATAAATTAACCGAAGCCAATGAAGAAGTTGTGACGCTCTTACGAGAAAAAGGAGAAGTAAAGAAAATAGAAAAACAAAAAAAAACAATAATTGATTTAATTTAATTGTAGCTTGCACAAGAAGTTCTTCGTCTGAATCACGCATTTTCAAAAGCCAATGAAAAGTTTCTCGCTGAAGAAGCAAAGTAATACATAGAAATAAGAAAATATTTGACGAATACATGTTTTCTTTTTCTGTTTGAAGAACTCAAGAATATAGAAAAGAAAATGAACTATTAATAAATAAAATTGAAAAATGTGAGACTGAAATAAATGAATTAGTACAAATTAATAACGTGAGAAATTCATTAGTAATTTTCATTCAAAAAAATGTTTGATTGTAATAATTTCAAAGGTGTTACGAGAAGAATTTGTTTCATTACAAATTAAATATGACCAAATGCAAACTGATTACACAAAAATTCAACCGAATCTACTCGGACTTCAACAACAATTGGACAGTGAAAAACGACTAAATCAACAATTAGAAGAGAAATTATTGGAAACGAAAAAACTTCAATTAGAAATGCTCGATGCTGAAGTTCGTCGATATGATCCGTGAGATTGATTTGTTTTTTCAAATCTCGATGAATTCTTCTCGTTAAATATAGTCAACAACAACGTAAACGATCGACAATCGAAGACGATCGTCAGTCGATATCATCCAATAAAACACCTGATCTATCAACAAACGGAAACGTCGATACACGAGAACGTCGAGATACAATGATGAATTCAACTAGTGGAAATATATTTTCAAGTTTCAAGAAAATCTTCAATCCAGGATCGGCTAATCCAACGAATGATAATTTCAATCGAACATCGACATTCTGTGTTACAGCTTCGTTACCGACGCGTGAAGTTTCACATTGGGTAATCATACCTAAAACAGCAACCACTGAGTTTTTTGTTTGTTTGTTTTTTGTCGTTAAAAGGATTGTACAGATCTCGAAGCGTATACACTTCAATTTCAACCATCAGGCTCGATTTTAGCTACAGGTGGTAGCGATAAACAAGTTCATTTATGGGAAATAACGAATTCAGGTCAAGCAAGAAAATTTGCATCGCTGACTGGCAGTGCTTCAGCGATAAATTCTATCGATTTCGACAACGAAGGAGTATGAAAATCATTGTTTCACTCAGATTTCAATGTCGATTCTAAATTAGGCTCGTCTACTGGCTGGTTGTGCAGGTGAAAAAGTGTACATATGGTCCTACGCAGATACGAGGATGCTCAAAGAGATACTAACTGGTCATAATAGTTTGATTTATACGTGTAAATTCATTTCGGGAGTTAAATGTGCGACGGGTAGTGCTGATCGTTTGATTAAAATCTGGGATTTACATAGTCGACAATGTAGATAATGAAAATTGGTCAAAATTATTTAAAAAAAAAGACATTTCTACATTTTCTAGGTGCACGAACTTTATTTGCCGGTTCGAAATGTCATGATTTAGTTGTAGCTGATGCGGCTGGAACGATCATCAGTGGACATTACGATAAAAAACTTCGCTTTTGGGATGCATATGCTGATAAATGTCGACTTGAATTGCAGTACAATGCTTCAATTACATCGCTATCATATTTTGCTGGTTTGATTAAAATCAAAATCACATTTTCTTGTTCATCTCTTTGATCGTTTTAGAAAAACAACAACTACTCATGTGTTTACGAGATGATACTTTGCATCTACTTGATCTTAGACAAAATACTGTGATACGAACATTTACACATGATCAATTTCAAATAAATACCGACACAAACAAAGCAATTCTCTCGCCCGATGGACAATATGCATGTACTGGTTCGCAAGATGGATCTGTATTTATCTGGAATACAGACAGTGGCATTTGCGAAAAAGTTCTAACTCAAAAACATACGTAATTAATCATTAATGGGAGAAAATCTATTTTAAATTTGTTTAACATATTTTAGAACAATGATTACATCATTAGCATGGCATCCCGAAGGTCGATATTTAGCATCTTGTGAGAAACATCGTCGTGTTGTTCTTTGGAGTGATTAATTGTAATTTTCTTTTTTCTAATCATAATAAATACGAACAAACTCTGTTTTGTCTGAAAATAATCATGAGAACGAGACATTATTTTGGCTTATATGCAATTTTCATTCGTTAGTCGTTATATTATTTTTGTATAAAATAAAAGATTCAAAGCAGAAAACGAAGAAGAAAGAAAGAAAGAAAGAAAACACACATGCACACGCACATAAATATTTTGTTGTGAGAAGACAAAATGCTGCGAATTGCGTAAAAAGCAAACACACTAAAGAGAAAGAAACTGATCGAAATTGAGTATATTAATAAAAGAGAGAAGAAGAAGAAGAAAAAAAAACCGGTTGTGAGCATTTCGAAAATCTATGTTCACCGTCAAAAAGAGCGTTTGTTCTTAGTTTTTCTTTTGTCTAGATGTGTATCACAGCATATCACACGGCAGCTTCGGGATGACTATTGATTCGATTTGTTGCATATGGTTGTGAAGGTGTTTGCAAATGATTTTCTCCGTAGAGATTTTCAAGATATTCTTGTCGACGTATTTTCTCATTTAAACCTTTACAACGAAAGCAAATTATTTCTCGAAATGGTGTTCGAAATTCTCGATTAAATTTGGAATAAATTATTGGATTTAACATTGATGATAAATATCCAAACCATAGTAGAACAGGATCAATCCAAATCGGTGCATTGATTTCTCTTGGTGGACCTGATAAACCTGTTATATGTAAATGTGCTGCTTTAATGATTGCATATAACATAAATGGAAGCCAACAAACAATGAATGTACCTAAGATCACGCCTAGTGTACGTATCGCTTTTTGATTAGGTAAATGAACATGTCGAAAAAATGTGTATCGACGTGAGACAAATATCGATAGTCGACCATTAAATGGTGTGCTTATCCGACGGCCTAAACATCGAGCTGGAGAAAGCAGACTCGATGTTTTCGAGCCGTGTGAACTTGTTCCTGAACGTTTTGTCGATCGATGACGTTCATTACTACATGAACCGCCACTTTGACTTGTCAATCGTTTGTCTGATGTCGATAGATTATCATCGATTTTATTCGAATTTGAAGCATTTAAATATAATTGTGGTGTTGAAATACTATTACCATTTAATTGCTGTTGAGAAAGCATATGTGCTGAGGGTGTCGAACTGAAGTTCGTTGATGATGAATTATTAGGTGACATAAATTGTGACATTTGTACACTTGAACGTGTGTCCATAGCTGTTTGAGCTGTTCGATAGATATTCGCATAGATTATAAGTACAGCTATGAGGGGAATGTAGAATGAAAACATTGTTGCAAATATTTGATAGTTTAAATCAGGATTAACACTACAAACAAATGGATTTTCTGGTTGAACTAAATGAAACAAGAGAGACATTCTTGATGAATTATTCTTTTGAAGAATAGGCACGTACGTCCCCAGCCTAGAACAGGCGGTAATGAAACAAGTGCACTCAATATCCAAACACCGGCTATCATAAATGATAATAATTTCACTTTACGCATAGGTGCATATTTAAACGGATGATTAATTATAAAATATCGATCAATTGAAATAACAAGAAAATTTAATATCGATGATGTACATAGAAGAACATCGGATGACGTCCATATGTCACACATAATTCTACCTAATGGCCAATAGCCTGCTGTTTCGTAGACTACAAATAGCAAAACAAAAATTCAAATACATTTTTTTTTCTTAGATTTGTTGTTGTTTTTTCTTACCTAATGCTATTGGCATAACAAATAATCCAACAAAAATATCACTAACAGCTAGACTAACGATAAGTATGTTCGATGCTGTTTGCAATTTTCTGACCAAACAAACAGTCAATATAACAACGAGATTACCGAGTATGGTAATTCCGCACATAATCGAACAGACAAGAATGATAATTGCTTTATGTACTGTTGTTCGTGTCGATGCTGTTTGATTGAGAAATTCATCGTTTAGTTTTGAAGATGAATCGAATGTGCTATTGAGTGGTATAATGGATGTTGTTGATGATATTTGTTGTTGAACAGCAGTTACTGATGTAAGCAATGAGAAAATCGATAGAAATGAAATAAATATCGATGTTCGTCGAGAATAAACTGTCGGTGAACATATCGACCATGACAGTCGACTTGTTCGACGACCGTATGAAAACGCCAATGTCGACTCTGCAAAAGAAAGCAAAAGTGAAATCAATAAGGTCTCTGCTTTAACCTTGAGAATTACTGTGACAATGTAAGAAAGTAAATGAGTGGCGAAGACAAACGAAGGAAAAAGAAAAGAAAAAGAGTTTAATAATGATAATTTTTCCATTTCCTCTCTTAAAAAGAAAAAAAAAAGAATACGATAAGAGTAATATATTCATCGCACCGGAGATGAATTTTTTTCCTTTTAACTTCATTCATATAAATATTATTATCATTAGTTGTCTCAATTTTGTTTTTCTTTTGGATCAAAATAAATCATAGGTTTTAGTAGACTCAATAAACCGCCCGTTCGTTAATACATGTTTTTATCTATGTTATTAATTATCATTTTTCATATGGTAGTATATCTCTCTTTTTGTCCTTCTATCAAACATAATTAAATTTTTTTTCTTTAATTTCTGACGTCAATTGAATTGCGAGAAGGAGAAAAAAAATGCTCTAATTGCATCAATTATCGATTTCTTTTCTTCTTTTTTTTGTTGTTGAAAGTATTATTATTATTGTTCGTTAGTTATTTTAAACGAAAAGAAGATTTCTCGATTGAAATTCTCAAAAGATTGACTCGTTAATTCCTATATAAATACATCACTTAAATTGAAATATAAACGAGAAAGTAAAAAAAACACGCACATTTTCATGTTACTAGAAAATCAATGTTTACTATTATGACTAAAAATATCAGTTGATTATTATTATTGAACAATAAATGTAACATGTTGCCTTAAGCATGAGAGAAAATACGAAGAAAGAAAAAGAAATTGAACGAAATGATTTTAATATTTGAAACAAAATATTTACCATAGCTTTTCATCGTGCATGGCCGATGATAATTAAAATGAACAGAAGAGAAAGAGACCGATAACGATTAATGCGTACTGATTGATAGTCCGTTGTAAATGAAGACTTTATCTAAAAATATGCGAAAAGATGATATTGTTTTTTTCATCAAATCAACAAGTTAAGATATGTTGTTTATTGTAAACGAAAGCAAAGAAAACAAAACAGAAAATGCAAAATCTATGTATAGTTTTCGTTCTTTTTTTTTATTCATATCATGTGTAAATGAGAAGGCGAAGGAGAAGAAAAAAAGAAACTTAAACGAATAATATCTTTCCTGCTGTGTAAACTATTACAAATTGTGACACTCGGTGATCTTTTGTTTTTCTGTTCGAACAGTTCGATTAATGATTTTTTTGCGTCAATCAAAATCTGTTTCATATTTTAGATAGAATTCACGTGTTTAAATATTCATTCGATAGCTCCCCTATTCGATATGATAAGAAAAGAAGTAATAGCAAAAAGGAAAGAAAAAAAAAAGAAGAAGAAAACTCGTCGTTCTCGTCTTTCGTGGATCGACTGGTTGTTACAACAATTAGGAGGAATTCTCCTCTATTTTCCTTTTGCATCTTTCTCTTCGTCTTTCTTTTCCTTCTTTCTTTTCCTTCAATCTCTCTTGCATCTCCATTAGTTTATAGAGAATATCGTAGTAGCGGCCAATTTGAATGCTTGGCCAAATTCGGGCAAGCGAGAAGAACTCGAAGAGAGGAACGCACAAGCACTCGTGCCAACCAAGCCACTATCAAGAGAATAATGATGAATACATGGAGGACAGGCAAACACAAACGACTGCTACATTAGAACAAGCAAAGCAGGAAGAAGAAGATAAGATTGATTTGACGGGCAGGCAAGATGCTTGACGTATGCACTTGGCAATGTGCGACCACTATGCATACGCATTTCTTCATCTCCTTCGTTTTTTTTGTCTCTCTCTCTTTCTCTCTCTGTTTCTAACTAATATAATCTAACAGCACCCGGACGATATGTGTCGCAGCATTGGTTAACTGTACGATGTCCTTCGTGCCGCCTCAAACATGTTGACGATGTGCATAGACGTAAATATACACGTCAAATGTATCTATCTCTCAAGACGCGATGCAGCATAACATTGGCAAAAGATCATCACTCGATGTTGTGTTGATGTATTATTTCTGTCCTTCTTTAACAGTCGTAAATATACGAATAACAACAGCCAATCTATCTATCTATCTCATATTTTTTTTCTTCCTTAGTTCGCATACTTTTAATGACAGGAAAGAACTCACTGGGGACAAACATGTAACCGAACGAACAACAAACGTTTTCTGAACCTTTTCTATCATTCTTCATTTCTTTGCATAAATACAATAAACATCAATCGTTCAATTGCTAAAGGTATAAATAGATATATGTTCATTTTTGTCATCAGCATTCCTTATCAACAACAACAATAACAACACAATACAAAAGAAACGAAAGAAAAGAAAAGAAAGAAAGAAAAGAATCCAACAGAGAAAATAAAATCTTGCAATTACTATGAATAGTTCATGAAGCAGAATGATCATTATTATTAAAATATAATCTGTCATTTGTTTATTTCAAACACCTGACATTGATGTTTGAAAACTTTGTGTCTTTTTAAACGAAACACAAAAATAACTAAACATATCATAGTAGAATGATGTATAGACACATATATATTTCGAAAAGAGCAAATATTATTTATTGTTATTGTTGTCAAATAGAAAACGACGAAAAAAATAAGAGAAATGTTGACATCCGACAATTTTGATCTTTGTATTCTTGATTATTTGTTTCTTCGGTTGTTTTTTTTTAAAGTAAACAATCGATATCTTAGAAAATGAAAATGACATGACGATATGTGTTTTGTTTTGTTTGGTGTTTTTTTTCTGGAATAAATTAACTTGAAATCAAGAGAAAGAGAAGCTCGGTAATTAGTAACACTAATTCAATGGTTGGTTGTTTGCTTTTCTTACGTAAGAAATCAGATTCGATCATGATTAGCTTCAATATGAAAGTTGAACAACTGTATGTCTCGTTATTATTGGTGATATCAAGAATAAATAGAAACTATGTGACTTACAGTAATTCCGAATGACTGAACGAATCTATAAGAAAAGCGAAGCCTCCAGCACGTTATATTACATGAGATGCTACGCACGAGCAAACGTTGATGATGATTTTTCCAAAAGAGAGATGAGAACTCTCTTTTTCTTTTTCTAAGATGTCTGCCTAACATCAAGCTTCCGGCTCTTGCTCTCCTAGTCTCTTTCTATACTAGTGCACACATCGAATAACGGCTAGATATTATTGAAAACGCATTTTCTTTTTCTTCTCCTTCTTCTTCTTGGTTTTCTTGTCTCTGGTTCTATGGTGCAAATGTTCTATCGTTCTTCCATTACAACGCCGAACGAAGGAAGACAACGATGACGCCCTAATTTGTTCAACTCCACCGACTTTTGCCGCTGTTCGACTAGTTGAATGATTACTTATCTATATGTGTATGGCAACAGCCGGTTGGCTTTGATATATATGTATATGGTATGAATCTATCATACTATTCTAATCGTTTACAATTTCATTGTTTATATTCAAGAAAAAAGAAATCAATGTTGACACTAGAAACGTGATACGAAATGTATCACGAAATGTAATACTGTCACATTGAATTGTTTAAAACAACAAGAAAACATATCGACATGAATATTGACATCTACCTGATGTTTATCTTTTTAGTCGCGTGTCACATGCAACATACTTGCTGTTCAGCTCTAATAGAATGGGATCATTTGGTTTTCCTTTCTTTTTCTATTTGTCTGACTATCTCTGTCAATGTCTTATGATCTTTATCAGTCTTATTAAAAATAGATTTTAAGAATAGTTTTCTGGATCAACCAAAAAAAATACTTACGATAATTCAGATGAATCGACGACACTATGCAGCTCAACAACAAGAAGCTTGCTTGGTCAATATGCAAACAACAACATAAATATCTATAACTATATATATAGATATAGATTTCTTTTTGCTCTTTTTTCCCTCTCTGTCTCTCGTTTTTTTTGCGTGTGTCTCTCTTACATATATATATATATATATATATGCGTTGACAACTTTCATCATACTTCTCCTCTGTGTTGTAAGCATGCGCGCTCGATAAAGGAACCATATGCAGCAATACTAAGAGCGGCGTATATCTATTTTTTTTCATTGCTTCTCTTTCTTCTCAAAACTCGCACATTTGTCAGGCTCTTAGCCGAAAGAACTCGGTCGGTGGCGCTGTATCGGAAATGGTCGTCGTGGAGGCGAAAGAGTGGAGGTCGATTCTTCTTCTTCTTTTTTTAAAAAGCATGCGCATACACATACATCACTAGCTACAATCATAGCATTGGTAATCGAAAAAGAAATCGAAGAAAATAAAAGAAAACTAGCAAAGGAAATATATACATTCATAGATCGGGACCCGCTGACAAGAAAAAAGGAGAGTATTTGTCGATATTAATTATTTTTTGCTTCTTTACGGTTTTGAACAACAACTAATGGCATACAAGATCAGTAACGGCAGAAAAGAAGAAGAAGAAGAAAAAAACGAGAAAAAAAACGAATAATCTCGGAAAGAATAGAAGAAACACCGCTTCATAACAATTGAATTCATAGTTTGAACGTGGCGGGTATGATCAGAATATATATGCGATGAAACAATCAGAATCATTAGACAAGCGCCTATGCCTATATGTGCGTGCGAGTAAAACTAGTAAAATGTGAGTGGGCCCGAGAAATCGAATCATTATGCTTGTCTCTATGCTTCATCGACTATCTCAAGGGAACTATTTATCTTTTTAGGTGATTTGTTAATGTAAAAACAAAAGTTTTTCTTTTATGCTACTATTTTTATGTTAAACTTTTCGTACGATCTATTTATATATATATATCTGTTTTTCTAAGTCGATTACAGATAGTATAAATACGAGAATCTATATTTATCTCGTTGAAATATATTAGTTTGATCTTATTCGAAAGATCTGATCTTGGTCGGTCGTTCGTTTGCTTCATTTATATATAAACATTTATATTAGGACACGAGAGGAAAATAAGAACTACTTGATCATTCACATTGTGACAGATAGTTGCCTTCCCACATTTCATTTTCATTCGAATTCTATTCTTATCGTCTTGATTTCATTACGACGACAGTATATTTAATGGCTTAATCTTGTTTCGATTTATATTGCAGAAAAGTAGACATATGCATAAATATACCAATAGATATATATAGACTAAAGATTCATGCTATTTTGGGCGTTTTCTTTTTTTTCTTCTTCTTTCTCTTGTTCTTCTCGAACTAAATGACGAGTATTTGTTGTCTTGTTCTCGTTCGAACATCATTTGACAAAAGAATTTTGTTGTGCGACAGACGAAGACTTGTGTGTTCGGGTAAAACATAATTGCGTTTTTTTTCTTGCCAATTCATGTTTACAGTGATACACTACGGAAAAAGAAGACATTAACTAACTATTGCTTTGCTCGTGCATCTCATCTTCTCGTTTATGAAATGACAATAATATACGAAGAGCATCGAAATAATAAAGAGCGAGAGAAGCAAAAAAAAGAGAAGAAGAAAAACGACTGGCATGCAGATTGCTTTTTATTGTTAATATCAGTACAAACCACTCAATCATTGTCAACATTAGTTAGAGTCAAAATTTTAACCTAAATAGCTCTCTATAATCAATTGATCATCAGCGACCTCTAAACTAAAAAAAAAAACTTTCTTTTTCTCTCTCATGCAAAAGAGAGAAATCATTCTTTTGTTGCTAAGAAACATTGATGAATCGAGTCTAGCAAATGGTTTTGAATTGAAGACAATTATTGAAACTAAAAATCAAGTTTTCAAAAGATGAGTACGACAGCAAATCGTATTCAAGCCGAAGGAGTTATTAAAAATATCATTCGAGAAATCGTTCAAGAATGTGCATCACGTGGCGAAGGTTCGCAATTGAAAATCGATGTATGATTGAGATGAATTTGATGAGAATTGTTCTAGGTGTTTCGGAGACATTAGTTGCTTTCATCGTCAAAGCCGTTGTTCTCGAGCCACAAAATGATTTTCAAGTCGATCGTGTTCTGGCTTCGGACGATGTTCAACGTTTGATTGATCTATGTGTCAAACGTTTACTCGATGGTAAATCAGCATCATTGGATACTGTTAAAATGCAAGTCTATTTCGATATGAATTATACAACACGAGAAGAATTTCTAACTGAACATCGACGTGTACTAGGTAAAATGATTGATCAATGATTGAATTCAATGGAATTTTATTTTCTAGAAACACGTCTTCAACCAATTCTACGCGAAATAACTGATAATCGAGCATCGACAAAGGATGAACTCGAAGCATTGTATCGAAAGATTGTCTCGAGTGTTTTACTCCGATCGGGACTTGGCTCACCAACAGGTTTAACTGTTTTCTTTAACAATCAATTGAATAATTTGTTTTTTTTTAAATTTCATTTGAATAATTTAGATATATCCGTTGTACGTGAAGCAACTGCTGCCTTACAAAGTGTCTTTCCTCAGACTGAATTGGGCAATTTTTTAACACTATCTAAACGTGATAAAGATCGACAATTAATTGAACTGACACAAATTGTCACTGGTATTCGTCTATTTAATAAAGAATGTGGCAAAGGTGGAGAAGGAATCGATAATCTGCCGGGTAGAGAATTCATAAAAAACAAAACTTGTGAACATTTGTCTTTTAGCAATATTAAACGAAGCTATACCAGCAACTTTGAAAGAAATTCAACAACAAACCGAAGATTCAGTTGATTCAAGTGAAAAACTCATTGCAATCTTAGAAACAATGACAACATTATCACAAAATCAATTGAATAAAGAAATGACGAAACATAGAATTCAACAAGCAATGATTAATTTTCGTCAATTGGAACTCTATTTAAATACACTTTCGAATGATGTTCGACAAAGTGCACGAGAAGTCGAAGAATTATTAACACAATTCAAAGCACGATTAGATCAATTGAAAACAACAATTCAAAATAAGACAGCGTAACATTTGTTTTTGTTTGTTTAAAATTTCAAAGCAATAAAATATTCATTTCAGTGTTCCAACAGCTCAAGTTTATCCACAATTTATGCATATTGCTTCGCTTTGGTTTGGTTTTCAAGATGAAATGGTTCTTCTCAGTGTTCTTTCGAATATTCGTAAATCCCTACAAATTTCTAGTGAATTCATTCTGTTTGCTTTCGTCTAGTCTACAGTCTCGAACCGTACACTCTCAATGCAAAAGATTTGCTCAATGACGAATCGATTCGTAAATGTCTGACAAAAATATCGATTGTTACCGATAGACAACGTTTAAAAAATAATAATAATTCCGGAGTTGTTCAACCCGAAGAACGAAATGCCGAAGGGATCTGGTATTATCAAGAGACAACTAAAAACTTCGATAAATTACCTTTAATGTACAAAGGTAGGAGCTTGAAGATTTGCTTTGAACAAGATAATTTTACTTTTCGTTCAGGTTTCTGTGCGTATCATTTGGCATTGAATGACTTTTCATTGATTCATGGCGATTCACGTATTGGAATCGTTCAAATCAATGATCGTTATTATGCGTTTAGTGAAGCTAAAGATGCGATTTTATTCTGTCGTAAACCATCGACATTTATCGAATCGATTGCAAATAATGCTAAACTCAATCCCGAACTGATTCAATTACTTGATTTGCATACGCAATTTACGAATGTTGGCTCGTATGGTGATCTTGTTCAAGTTTCATCGAAACCACAAATGAAGGCCGATTTTGGCACGCAAACGGACACGCATTTCTATGAGAAAAATATCGTGAAAAATTACGAATGGAATGAATGGGAATTGCGACGAAAAGCTTTGAAATTAGCTAATCTTCGTCGACGATTGACAAAATCAGTTCAAACAAATATCAGTAATTTTCGTCGAGAAAATACGACACAAGTCTATCTACCTAAAGAACAATTTATTCAAACGAAACGTGATAATTATTCGAATGTTCCTCAACCGAAAGTCTATCTCAGTGGTATTCGTGGACATCAACGAAATCAAGATGGAGAATTTCTTGCTGCTAACGTGAGAAAAGTTGATCTCACACGTGACATTGATGATGATGAATAAATTCTTTCTTTCGTTCGTTTTTTTTTTACTCCAAAATAAATTAATTCCTATATTCTACACACATTAAATTGAATTCGATAGATGTCAGAACCCAACAATTTACAAAACGAGTATTTGAACTAAATTCTGATTTGTCTAGGCATGAAAACAAATGATGCTGATCATCATTTTCTTCATAATTCACAAACAATGAGTGACTATGATGATGACGATCATTATTCTCGATCTCGATCGTCCCGAGATCGACGACGTAGTCCCGATGATGATGATGATGATGATCGATCCTATCGTTGTAAGTCTACTACTGATCAATGAAGAATAAATATACGTTCATTTAGCATCGGGCAAACGGCAGCATGATTCGAAATCAAAAGGTTTAAGTTCAATTGGAAAGAAAGCTGCAGAAAAAAGTGGAGGACTTTTTTCACCTGAAGATTGGATGTGTAAAAGGTAGAGACGACATTCGCATATGAAAATCTTATTGTTGAGAATGTTCAGTTGTGGAAATATTAATTGGGCACGTCGAACAACATGCAACATGTGTAATATGCCGAAATTTCAAAAAACTGAAGCACGAACAGGTGCTGGTGGAGGATATAATGAACGTGATGATGTTGAATATAAGGAAAGTCATGGTGATGATTCAGGTGGAGAATATGATGAAGTAAGAATCGATAGTTTGAGCTTGATAAATCAAACCGAAGAATATTTTAGTTCGGACGAAAGAAGAAAAAATATCGAAGTCAAACATCAGATGAACAAAAATCGACATCATTGGCAGAGGTAATAATAGGACAGTGAGTTTAATTGAAATTCGCAATTATTATGAGAATAGATGTTTGTAGAAGTCGTATTTTCTTTTTAGAATGATGAAGAAAACGAAGATGAAGATGAAGAGGATGATGATGATGATTTTGATGCGAAAAAAGTATGTGAATTGAAGATTATTTTCAATGATTTTGAAAGTTTGTCTGATTTTTGTTTTCAGTACGCGTTAGATAGTGATGATGAAGATGAAAGTGATAATAAAAACAATCAAGCCAGTTCATCGAATAGCACAAAAAAATCGTCGAATAATAATCATGATAAACGAGACTCGTTAGTTGAAATTCTTATTATTTTTTTTATTTAAATTCAGTTGATTTTAATATTTTAGTCGTTCACGATCACGTTCACGTTCATCGTCTCGTCATCGATATGATAGACGATCGGATTCTCCTCGTAGCTCAAAACAACAACGACGACGATCAAGGTTGACACAATCTGCTTATTCATTATTTTTACTTTTTTTCTATATTTATTAATAGATCTCGTTCACCTGTTAGCTCATCGAGTCGACATCATCATCAACATCACAAAAGTTCTCGTCATTAAGCCTCAAAGACGTTCTCAATTCCATGTTTGCAAAAAAAAGAGACAGCGAGCGAACTGACAAAAAAAATAAAATAACGAATTTAATCTGTAATTGTCATGCTCGAGACAGGTTCATTAAATAGAAGTGACCAAAAGAAAGATTTTCTTCTTCGCTCATTTTTTTTATCACCTTCTTAGTTGACTAATGAGATAGTCTGGCATTGATGTGAATGACATGAAGTACAGAATCAGCATGAAACAATTGTCCTATTGTGAAATGATAAGAATAGATTCACTGATTATATAACATTTTCCAGTATCATTGATGTTCACTTTCAGTCATTTGTCGAGTGTGTGTGCCGATCCTGTCAGTATATGATCGTGAATATTTCAGACATATAAATACGAAATGCTCTTGAAAAAGTTGTCAAAATTGTGCATTGTATATATGTATATAAAAATTGACTGAAGAGACTTGATGAATATTGTTGCAATAAACACTTGTGAATATTTCATTCATTCGTTGTCCTTCATTATTTGTACGTGTTCAAAACATCTGTTGCACCAACCTCAAGCAAGAAGTTATGTCGTAATTAGGAACTAGTCCAAACTATCTATCAATAGGCAAAGATAAACGATGGTAATATTGACAAAAGGCAAAAGCAAATCTGTGAAAACACATCATTAACATCATGTATCAGACGACGGATGGTGATAGGAACAGGCACAGCAATGATCATCATCTATTGAACAGACACAATAATGATTATAATGTTATCTATGTTTTTCTACACATTATTCAATTTCTCTGACTGATCGATGGAGAATGTTAGAATTCTCCTGCTCTCTTTTGTTTGTGTTATTAGATTGAACATATTCGTGTCATTGCTAGGAGTTCTTCAATGAAGACGTATATTAAACATAGGAAAAAAAATTTCAAGGCGGAAAAATGTACATGCTTGAGCATATGAATATAACATTGATTTTTTTATTTTATTTTACATTCTTGCATCACATACATACACACACACATATATATATATACATTCAGACTAGCAATTATTATTGTTGAAGATTTTTTTTCTCTCTTCTGCTCTCTTCAATCTTTACGTAACCAACCATCTTGAAAAGAAAGAGAAAGGCCGATAGTTTTTTAGTGTATGTCTTTTTTTTCAAGTAGCAATTGCAACGATTTTGATGTATTGGAATATTTCATCTATGAATGATGATAATCGATCATCTCAAGCAGAAAATCCATCTCTGTTCTATGTTGAATCTTTTGAAATTAGTCATCTAATAAATAATCTATGAGTAATCGTTTTGCAGTGTCTCACGATAGAAAAAAGAAATTAGCCATGTCCTTCCTCATAGAACGTTTAATAAAACAACTCGTACGGACATATTTCCTGTGTGTAGTTAGTTGCAATTTGAAACACACACACACACAGGTATGTTAAACGTAATGAGAATGAAAGGAAGAGTAATCAAGCGGTAAGCGGAAGAACTTAGTTTTTCTTTTTTCAAGACACCGGTCAGTCAATCATATTGCATATGTTCTCTCATGAGAAGAAGAATGAGACATAGAGAGAGAGAAGGAGAGAGAAAAAACTAACAAGAATGACTTTTTCTTCTTCTTCTTCTCCTCCTCCTCCTCGTTCTCTTCAACAGCACTACTCTACAGCGACTAAGTGTTAATTCTCGTCTCTTGATGTGTGTTCAATATGTTGTCTATTAATGAGAAAAATTTTGTATTTCTTTTTTTCAGAACATGTTTTCAAGTCTGTTTTTAGTCATTTATTGGATTTATTTCGTATCAATAATCGAAGGCAAAGAATCTCTACATATAATGGAAGATCTTGCCATTGGTACGGCAATTTATACATTTTCAACGAACAGTTGTAACACATTGAATCATACGGGCACATATCGTTTTGTTGATAGTCAAAAAAATTCAAATGATTTCTTTCTTATTGATCATCATACGGGACGTATAACAACGAAAAAACTAATTGATCGTGATGATTTTTGTCTTCGACGCATGTGTTCATGTTCGAATTGTCAAATAACGTTGGAAGTTCTTTGTGTTAATCAAGGTGAAATCTTTTTCAATGATTTAATCATAACAATCGATGATCAAAATGATCATTCGCCGCAATTTCCAAAATCATCGTTAACTATTGATGTTCTTGAAAATGTGCCCATTGGTTATTTAATACCAATCGATATTGCCATCGATCTTGATTATGGTTTAAATTCAATTCAAGGTTATGAACTATTTGAAAATAATTCGACGAATAAAATCGATCAAGCCTTTCAAATTGAATATTCCAAGGCGACTGATCTACTCGCTCTACGTCTAGTCAAATTACTCGATCGAGAATCGTATCAAACATTAAATTATCTCATTCAAGCGTACGATGGTGGACAAGAACAAGCACATTTCGGTTATTTAAATCTTACGATCAATATATTTGATGTTAATGATATGTCGCCAATGTTCGATCGTTCAGAAATTCATGTACTTTTAAGTGAATCAACATCGGTCGGTTCACTTGTTGCACGTGTACATGCTTACGATCGAGATACAGGCGTCAATGGACTTGTTTATTATACAACTGTTTCATTGGATCCACCATCGAATGAAACATTTCTTCTTTCGAAAGAAACAGGCGAAATTCGTCTCGGCAAACGTTTAGATTATGAAAAAGAAAAATCCTATCGAATGAAAATCAAAGCACAAGATAACGGACCTCAACAAGGTTCAATGCCGACATTTGCTTTAGTTAATATTGAAATCAAAGATGAAAATGATAATTCTCCGCTCATAACTTCAACATTTAATAACGATCCAAATCAAGGTGTTGAACATTTGGTGAACAGTAGTCAAATACGAATAAGAGAAAATCTTCCCAATGGAACATTTCTCGTAAGCATGATAATGAACAACAATTGCTAGTTGCTCGTTTTTTTTTTGTTTTCAGGGTCATATATCAATTAATGATCTTGACGAAGGTAATAACGGTCGTATTAGTTGGTCACTCGAGAGTCATCAATCGATTTCAATCAAGAAACTATTTCATAACGAAGCTTTTCTTATGTTTACATCGAAAGTATTCGATCGTGAACAACAATCACAATATGATATTCATCTGCAAACATTCGATCATGGTCAACCATCATTATCGAATCAATTAAATTTCAGTTTGATTATTATCGATGAAAATGACAATGCACCGACGTTTAACCGAGAATTTTACTCGATAAATATCTCGGAAAGTACGCCGATGAATACGAAAATTTTTCATTTTCAAGCGATCGATGCCGACGAAGCAAATACCTTGAACAGTCAAATCGAATATCGTTTAAATAATCATTCGTTTTTTTCATTAAATCCACTCACAGGTGAATTATATTTAATTAAACAACTCGATCGAGAACAACGATCATCGTACGAACTTGAAATTACAGCATCCGATCACGGTCAACCTCAATCATTATCAACAACTGTTCGTTGTTTAATAAACATCATCGATGTTAACGATAATCATCCTCAATTCGATCGAACAGAATACATATTCTCGATTGCTGAAACATGGCCAAATGACATTCCTATTGGTCATATTCACGCAACTGATGCCGATGAATACGATCGTGAATTAACCTATACATTAGTACATAATGAGACAACAATGAGAGATAAATGGCCATTTGACTTGACATCAAATGGTACATTGTATCTCAAACGAACATCTGGTAATAAATCTTCATTTTCAAAAAAAAGAAAAAGAAATACAACATGTTTCATATTGTTCTCGTTTAAGATATCGATTATGAACAACGTTCAAATTATCCATTTCGAATAATTGCTTCCGATACTGATGGACTGAATACGAGTGTTGATGTACTCGTATTGATCGAAAATCGAAATGATTTCTGTCCGGAATTGTTACTGAATTCGACGGTTTTATTTTTTAATATCGATCTTGACTTGAATAATTCATTGAATCAATATGATTTTCATCTATTCGATGGCGATCACGATTCATGCCGAATCGATTTACTTAATTTTCAACATCTATTTCAACTCGAACAAATCTCGTCGAATTTCTATCGTTTCATAGTTCATCATTTGCCTGAACGTGAATATTACATTCTTCAATTTCGTTTATATGATTTAATCAATCAAACAAATGACGATGAAAGTTGTCAAAAAGATCTTCAACTTATTCTTACTATTGGTACGAATCAAACAAATCAAACATGGGCTATTGAAACAGCACGAGAATATTTCGATGCTTTACATTTAATTTCTAAACGACATTATTCGTATTTTGATTTGACAATATTAAATGTGATTATTTTCATAGTTTTTCTTTCGATTGCCATTGTTATTGCATTAATATCATTGAAATTCATTTCATCGACCAAAAACACGTCACAACAAACTCATCGAACAGCGAATAAATATCAAGAGTCAACAACACTCTATCGTCTCCAAGGTCCAACCGAAACTCAATTACCGTTGCTTGCAAATGAGCCTATTGAACAATCGTTTAACAGCATCGAACATCAGCAGGTAGAGTCTCGTCAATTTCATTTGCATTCTAATTGTCACTTGACTGAACGAGACATTTGACAGCCGTAGGATAGATCGATAGTTCGTGCATGATGATGACAAATCTAATTGATAGACGACATTTTCTTGTCTTGTTTCTTTTCTAGCAACCAATTGACTCGATTAATTCGAAAGATTTACAAAGTTCAACATATGATTATCTTGCTAATTTCTCGAATGAAAATCCGTATGACACAAATCAAATCATGTCAAACAATTATTACTCATCGCCACGAGTCACTCAAACTCTAAAAACATTTTCTCATATTCGACTTGCCGAACAAGAAGAACTCGTTGATGTTTAAAATAATGTATATAGAAAAATAAAAATAAACAAACAATTCTCTATATAATTGTGTCAGTCAGATATCGAATTCCATGCATCGAAATAATCCCAAATCGTATGAGTCGAATGTTGATATTGATTCGATGAACAGAGAAGTAATTGTTTATTCTTTTGAAATTCAACGCTACACATTTCACCAGCAATCATATATTGATAATCGGATTTTAATGCAGCAAGATTTTGATTTTTAATATGTGCAGTATTACGAAGAATGCCAGTGAGAAATGGATCACCAGGAGAATCGATGAGCTCGACACTACCCAAAATATGAAGCATTTGATCGGCTGCTGACGATGTGATAATGTAGAGTAAGCCCATGGCGTGATGATGTTGATTGACGAGTGAACGAGGAAAAACTGCATCGATAAATTTTTGATATCGACCTCGTTGAATAATATGTTCCGAACCGAACCAACCGATGATATAATTTTCATCGGCAAGTTTTTCAATTAATGGAAACATTTTTTCGAACATAAATCGTGTGTTTATTATTGTAAAATCTTCAGTTTTAATATAAAATTTTGCTTTGGGCAAATATTTTCGAATCCAAATCATTGCTGATACTTCTTTGTATGCTGTAAATGAATACATTTCCGGCAAAGAAACATGAATAATATCATTGAAGAGAATTTGTTCGGCATAGATACGTTTGATATTAAAATCGTCAGTGCCAACAAGAAAGAAAACTTTCAATTGTATCGTTTGATTACGAAAGAATGTCTCCGATGCCCAAGTTCGTCGAATAGCTTCACGTCGTTCAACATTCGATGCTTTCGATATGACTATGATTGGAATTACAGTTTCACATTGATAATCAAGATTAGTATACGATGAATGAAGAAATTCAATGGATTGAATGACATTTGTTGAGATTTTCTTGTTGGCTAATCGTCGAATGAATCTTTTGAACGATGAATTATCGGATGATAGGGTTAGAATTAAACAACAAATAGCTAGAACTCCGATAAATTTCGAATAAAACCGATAACGACGATAATATCCTTCAAACATGCTGCACTTTTCCTAGTATTTATTTCGAGATAAGACAAATAACTGTCGTGCTTCAATGCACATACTCATATATGACCTTTTTCTTTTGCCTCATTTTTTTTCTTCTCCTTTTCGGATATAACCGAGGAAAAAAAATAATAAAGGTATTAAGAAAACGTGCCTTTTTTATTTATTTATTTGTTTATGTATTTAAACATCCCACTCGCCACGATTACAAAGAACGTATTGATACGAGACGTCGCTCGTTGTCTGAATACGCCCAAGAAGAAAATCTGCATACGTCAATACAGTTTGTAATTTGAATAGGAGCATTTGCCGAAATATCCCGTGACAAACGCGATAAGCCATTGTATCATTTTCGAAATCTAAATCAATGGTTACATTCGATTGAAGCAATCCCAACGGCCGTAGATAAGTGTTATGTCCATAGGAAACGACAACATTCGGATTGATGGGCACAAGTTGATGTTCGATTGATGTGGTTAAATTAATCAATCGTATTGGTACCCAATTATCGGATTTAATATTTGAATGATGAATAAATTTCAATTGGAAACAAGTTTGATTTCGAAATGTATCGTTCGTGGCATCGATAACGAGAGAATTTTCAATTGATAAATGTACAGAACGTGGTAAGACAACGGCGATTGTAGCTGACGCAATAATTGTACAAAAAATAATCGTTAAAAGTATCCATAAAAATGTATGACGTCGTTTGAGTCGTTCGTCATCCAACGGAATCAATGCTACAAGGCCAGGCGCTTGAGTAACTGAGCCTGTGCCTTGACAAGTTGGACATCGACGATTCGGTGTTGAGGCATTTTCATTCGGATTTGTTCGAATGAGAGGTTCATCATCGTCATCTGACATCATGTGTGATTCTAGTTTGTTTTTCGAATTGACAACTTGTATTTGTTTTTTTTGTTCGTCCTATCGAGTAGAATTTCCTTTGCACCAATAGGAAAAGATAAGCTGTGTTGGTTGTTTTTGTTATTTCTTGTTTCTATTTTTATTTATATCCGTATCTATCTATCTATTGCGATTGAAAATATAAATATGTGTGACCTTTGATGGATTCAGTTAAAAGATTTCTATTGATATTATTTAAAATTAAAATAAAATAATTAAACAAAATAGTTGCTTTTCTTCACGGAAATTAAACTTGACAACTAGATGTCACCAGCGATCAACAGCACAGAAAAAGTTGTTATTGTCTTCTGTTGTTTTTTCGATCGAATAGATAATTTTATCTATTATCGTTTCTATAAAAGGATAGAATAACTACGAGATATTCTTGGATATTCTTCAATAGACATGATAACAAATCGTTTACGATACATCCTTCTTTTTGTCTGTAGTGCTCTGCTTTTATTATTTCTCATCAGTACATTTGTCTATTTAATAAAACGTACAAAATCCAAATCGAACTATCCCATCTGTCCACGTCCAAAACAATATCTCAAAGATTATGATTACGATTTCACTTTGAATTCTCGCGAATTCCAAAATGTCAATCAAACAATTGACTATTTTCGTTTGAGTTTATCTTGGTCGCCAACATTCTGTGCAAGTAAAAAACAGCATGAAAAATACTTTCAATGCCAACAGTCATTCGGCCTTATCGTACATGGTCTCTGGCCGAATACAAAGAATGCAACAAATATTCGTTCACATCCACGTAATTGTCGAAATGATCAGCAAATACCATTGGATATCATTGACAAGTATTTCTGTTTGATGCCATCTGAAATTCTTATGCAAGCTGAATGGGAAAAACATGGCACGTGCTATTGGTCAAATGCTCGAGACTATTTCGAACAAATTCAACGACTCTATTCGAATATAAATCAACCGAATAATCTCGAAAATATTCTTCAAAATCAAACGATTTCCAAACGATTACGTCGCGAATGGATTAAGCAAAGTTTTCTTCAATTAAATCCTCGATTGCCTGCAAACGCAATAGACATTCGAATGATTAATCGCGCGAGAAAATTACGTGAAATTGCCTTTTGTTATAATTCTCAATTTAACTACACAGACTGCATTTAAATAAACTTCGCATTTTGTTTTTTTTCTTTCTCTCTTTCTCTCCCTCTTTCTTTTCTATTGTGTCAACAGACCTTTTCGTTACTTTTGATGAATCAATTGATTTAATTCTCTCGAGCATTTTCGTCACCTACCCTGTAAAATCCATGGCAATAGAACGAGAATTGATGCTCGGTTCGTTTTCTTTTTTCAGTCAAGTGAAAAACAAATACAGTTGATGTCATGATTCAGTGGTATGCTATACACACGAAAAAGTGTTCTATTTGCATTTGATTTCTAATCATTTGAAACTATGTTTCGTTGGATTGGCTTCTATATTTTAATTCGTATTGTTCAAAGCTTAGATGATCAATATTTATTTTCAAATTTTCATCTACGTAGAATAAAAATTCGAAATTCAATTTGACCTGTGAATTAATTATTCGTGCTTTGTTTTAGAGCCCGAATTTTCGATTCTAAATTCGACAAGTAAACGAACGTTTTTATGTACGAAAAGAGTTGATAATAACGATGATGAAGATTTTGAAATAACAACACATCCCTATGTACCATTCGAACGAATTAAAATCTATGAAAAACGTTTGAATAATACGGCGATTGAAATCACCGTCGAAGCCCATGATTATATCGGATACTTTAAATTAGTCTGCTCATCATTAGACAATCGAAGTGTCGGCATCGAGGCCGATGTTCTCGTTGGTTGTAAGTTTGATAATCGAAACTTTTTTTCTTTCCTCTATCTGGTCTCGTTTGTAGCTTTTCCAGATTCGATGAGTCAAGTTGGCAAGTGTCTTGTCTTTGAAAATCAATATATCGATTGTACAATTCGTGCACCGATCATGACCATGGCCATTGAAAATAAATATCCTTGTCATTTCGACCTCAATGAATTGCACGCAAATGCTTATAAACAACCGCCGGATATTATTCGAACTGATTTAAAAAATCAAACAATCACATTTCGATGGTTTCCATTGAATGAAGCTGTTTTTCCGAAGGATACTCAAGTGTTGATTATTGGTGAAATGAGATTTTTTGGTTCGACTCGAGTGATTATCAATTTAACACCTAGTAAAATCGACTTTTCAGATTCGAAATACGGTTGATTTTTGTTTTGTTCAATTAGATTTTTATGTTCGATCAAATTTTACGCTCGAAACTTTATCAACATCAGATATTGAAATTGAATTTCATTCAAATTATTTCGGTAATTTGATCTGTTATGGAAACGCATCGATTGATGATCAATCCGTAAATTGTCCATTTAAAAGATCGTTTTTTTTAAATCAATCGATCTCGTTTTTAGCAACGGAATATTCGTCGATTTAAAAAATCAAATCCAACAAAACTTCGCTTGACGAATCTCTTGGCGAATACATGGTATCGAGTATGTTCTCAATGCTATCGGACAGATAATGTGACGACAATCAGTGAGCGTTTCTGTCAACGAATACGAACTCATCGAACATTTTGTAAAGCATTTTCTATTGTAATTAACTTCTTTCGATTGAAAATTTCGTTTAGACTGGCTGATTTATTTGTTCATTGGCATTGCTGTTCTATTTTCTGTCATCGTTGTTGCTTCAATGTAAGAGAAAAAAGTCAAAAACTATTCGTTTCTAACTCTTTGAATTTGTTTGCGAAGATGTACAGCCATGAATTGGAGCAGTTACATCAAACAGCGATTGTGTATATCAAGAACTCAAGTATGAAAAAGCTAAAGATTTATCTTTGTATTCAAATGATTGTCGTTTGTTTTTATTAGGAAAATCCGCAAGATAACGAACTAATTGATCAACCTGAAACACTCGTGCTTGACCAAATAGAAACAAATTTGAATCTCGAAACAATACTCAATGGAATCGTATGATTAATTTGATTTAATTTTAGAAGCAGAAAAAAAACCCATCGTCTTATTTTAGAATGACGAAGAAAAGAATCCTTTGAATGAATCAATACCATTAACTAGTTCAAACACCGAGTGAACTAATGTTTAACGTTTTGTCTTGTTTTTTTCCCTATTCAACTCGAATAAACTTAGTTCTCAAAAGCAAATGGAATAAAATCTATCTATTTTCTTTTTCTATTTTATATAAGTTATGTTGCAAATCGTTTTTCTTGTTTTCGTTTTCATGATTTTATCAGCGTATCAACTAGCCACAGACCAATTTCACCCATCGAATCTCGAAATAAGTAAATCGAAACGTCTATCTCTTTACGTGATCGTACATGAATTCATGTTTTGTTTTGTTTATTTGTCGATAGGACCTGATTTTGTTCTTCTCAATTCAAGTAATAGCAGCGTAGTCGATTTTTTCTGTATTAATCGCCAATCGGATGATAATATTCCATTTGTTATACATATTTCAAAAAATATTTCGAAAAACCAACTAAAAATTTCTCGTCATCAAATTAATCGAACACTTTTACATATTCGATTGCGATTTCGAAATTATATCGGACTATTTCATTTGTATTGTTATTTAAAAGATCAAAAAGATCATGGGACACGTGCAGATGTGATTGCTAGAAGTAAATGAATCGAGTGATTTTAGTGTTTAAAATAGATTTTGAGGGTTTTATTTAGCTGACATAGGTTCGATTCAATTGATTGATCGATGTCGAGTTTATGAGAATCGATTTTTGAAATGTATTTTTCACGCACCGATTATTTCTCAAGCCATTCAAAATGATTTTCCAGTTGACTTTCAATTTATTGAAATTAATCATTCGTAAAATTGAATTTTTTTCCCTATCGATTCAATATTGAATTCATTTCAATTATCTTTTCATTAGACATGCATATAGTTCTCGTTACGTATTCGTAGCAAATGAAAGTCTCAATGAATGTCTAGTCTTTCAATGGCATCCGAATGTGGACGGACATTTTCCAAATGATATTCAAATGAAAATGACAATTCGAATACCACATTTCCAGTCGATCTTCTATCGATTTAATTTAACACCAAGTAGAACGTTCAGTGACAATAGTTGAAAATGTGAATTGGTTTGATATTTAGTTTTTATGATTAAACCGAAATTTAAATTGAACAAAATTTCACCATCGAAAATTCGACTTCATTTTCAACCGACACTGTTTTGTCAGAAACGAATTTCCTTGGGAAATCATTCGAATTGGGCAAGAGTTCAACCGAATACTGTAATTACTGATCTTCAAACGAATACAATCTATGAAATATGTCTTCGATGTCGAACGAAACTTACTGATCCATTTGGAGATCAACATTGTCAACAGATTAAATTAACATGGAAAATGCTTGATATCATTGGTTATTATTCAGAATTGAATAAAAAGATTTTCTTAGCAATAGGTCTTGTTAGTTTTGATCTGGTTTTGTCTATTATTATTTGTTGGATTTATTTGTAAGTGATCTGATGCGAGATTTTAATTGATTTATCTTTAAATTTAGTTCGAATCGAAAGAGTCCACCGATACCGATTCAAAGTCAAGATGAACCAGTAAATCAGAGCTCAAAAAAATCTCATGTAAACATGATTCTTATTCTTCGTTTTTTGCTAGAATATACCACCATCGGATGTAGACAATGAAGAACCGCTCATGGATGATGAGAATCCAGTAGTCGAAGATTTTCATGATCCATATCGATATATGTTTCATGGCACAAGCACTTGAAAAGTGCAAGTCTAGTCACGCACATTTTTCTTTCTTCTGTAGAAATAAAATGAGTTGATCGTCAAGAGACATCTATCGTTAGTCGATTTCGATGGTTTTTGGATGAATCATATGCTCTTATACGTAGTTTAGTTTAGTTTCGTTAAGTTAGTTATTGTTTTCTATTGGTCTCATCAGTTGATATGGCTTGGTTATTGAGGCAAGCTGAGGATATTCTCAATAAAGTTGATCAACAGACAAATGCAGCATTTCATCAAAATGCTCCGAAAATACCTCCCAAACATACGGAAATCGAATTCACATCCGACCGACCAACGTATACTCCAGCTCCATCGATTCAGCCTGTCATTGTACCGAATCCATCGGTAACAACTCGACCGACAAATACTTCGACACGTCGAACTAAAAAACAAGACGAATCTGATCTAATCGATTATCTCAATAGTTCAACACCGGTGAATTCAACTGAAACAAAAAAATTGACTCATTCAAATAGTATCAAAACACGGACAGCTAGTTCATCGAATTCACCATCTCAAGATGAATTCGACAAATTACTCGACGAAATTCAAACATACAAACGTCAACAAATTCACTATCAACAACAAATATCCGAATCCGATGCTTTACTACGTGATTTACGTTTACGTGAAAATGATTTTCAGCAAAATCTCTCATCGAAAGATTCTCAATTGGCTCAAATTCGTACGCGTCTAGTGGAAACTAATCAACAATTAGAAATGAAAACAGCTCAGTACGAACAATTACAAGTCGAATATACGAATCTATTCGAAAATTCATCGACACGTTCTTGTCAAACACAACACAATTACGAACGAATTCTCGCTGAAAACGAACGTTTAATCAATGAAAATCAAGAATTTAAATTAAAAGAAAAACAATTTCATCATGATCAACAACAACAAAGTACGTATACGAAAAATTTACTCGCACAATTCGAACAAGAAATGAACGATTATAAAATAAAAGCACAACGAATTTTACAAGATAAAGATAAATTAATATTCAAACTCAAAGATCTCATTCAACAACGAAGTAGTACGCCGACACTTGTCGATCAAATTGAACTTGAAAATACGATTTCAAATGATGAATCGACCGTTTTCGATGTCAGTCATGTCAGTACGAATCCGTCGACAATTGAATTTGAAGGTTTAAAAAATGAAAATGAACTTTTTAAACAAGAACTTCAAACACGTGAATTAACTATTCGTACATTACGACATGATTTACAAGAAATTGAATTATTAAATCAACAAAATGAAGAACATTTTCACCTCGAAATCAAACAATTAACTGAACAACTCAAAAGTGAACAATCACGTTTATTTTTAACTGAACAAGATTATCAAAAACTTAAAAATGAATTATCTTCTGATCAACAAGAGTTTCATCAAGAAAAACAACATCTCAAAAAGCAAATACATGATTCGGAAAAAGAACTTGAACGTCTTCGTTCGCAATTAACATCGAAAATGATCAATCAAACAAATGATGATGAATTAGAAAAACGTTTACAAACTTTAACAGAATCGTTAATACATAAACAAACGATTATCGAAGCATTACAAACAGATAAAAGTTCTCTATCAATGCAATTGGAACGTTTAGAAAAACGTTTAGATGATTACGAAATGATTACAACAAAAACATCGGTGCCAACATCAATACCGATTGACGAAAGTGAACATTATGAAAATCTTCGGTCTCGTGTACCGTTATTACGTGAAACACCGTACGATGTCGATCTCACAAAGAAAGTTAAACGAGCAGCCAATCAACTTGACCATTTAGGTTTTCGTTTGACGAGTGTCCTTCGACGGTATCCAGCCGTTCGGTTAGGCGTACTGTTTTATGTTGTCATACTTCATCTATGGACTTTTATTGTCTTGTTTGTACATACACCTGAAAGTCATACCAATGCGAATTCGTTTCATATGAAAGATAAACTTTGAACGAGTCGAGTTATTTATTTATTTTTGGTTGTTTAAATAAATTTATTCTTATCAAATGTAAAATAATCGTGTTCGTAGGAGAAGAAAATGATGTCGAATAAGACGATAGAACATTTCAATGAATTCCATTAATGAAAGAAAACTAATGCCAATCCAAAGACCAGTATGACCGCCGACATTTGATATCACATCGAGCCAACTAATCGATGCTACTGATGTGTAATTATCAACAGCCGAGATTTCACAAGTGACTTCGAGTGCAAGATAATTTTTCTGAATTTCACTTGACCATGTTGAATTCCAATTTGTTGGCAAATCAACTAGCGATGACTCAACAAAAGCTTTGATACCATCGTATGCCCAAGGTAGAGGAGCAGAAAGTGCAGATAATCGTTGTGTATAATCTATTTTTGAACATTCAATTACACATTCAGAACAATAACTTGTCCAAATTGTATTATTAATTTGAAATTCTTTTCCAGCGTCAAGATAACATTGATCTGTTATATTACAGAGTGGAGCATGGATAATTTCGGTTGTACCTGGTAGAATAATTGATCGTGCTGACCATTGATATGGATTGACACAACTACATTGAGAATATCTATTTGTGAAAAATTGAGATTGATTATTTGTTTTGTTTTTGTTAAGAAAAATATTGTTACTACTAACATGAAGACTTGTGCACAGACTGTACTACACCATCCATTATTAAAAGCATAATCACTACCTCCAAAATAGTTGAAACTTGCTTTTACCATAGGTGGATTTTCATTTGAACATGTTGAATAAGGTGCTTGAAGATTAGTTATTCGTTTTTTTACATAAGTAATTCGATGTTTAAAACCAGGATTTAAATACACGCCTGAATAATCAATCATTGGTATGTCACGACTATCATGTATCATAGCCATTACACCAACAGCTAATCACAATGAGACAAAGATCTTTGTAACACTATCTCAATTCTCAACAAAATGTTATCATACCGTCTGAAAAATAAGGCACATATTGATGACTATGAATATATAATTGTAAATTTAATGTTCCCATTCGTCCATTGTCTGTATTGAGAAACAAAGTTCCATTACGGATTTTATTATTATTCGCATTAAATGTATAACAATTGCCAAAGAATGATGAAACAAATGGCGTAAAATCATCAACACTACAATTTAATCCATTGTATTCACATTCAATTAGCATACTTTCTAATGAGAAAAAGTATTTTTCTATGGATTGATTATTATTAAGAACAAATTGTGTGAATTCTCGAACATAGTTGGCATGAACTTGTTTGAATTGACTCTTATCATTGATATCAGGTAAATTTTTTGATTTTGTAAAATTTAAAAATGATTCAATAAAAAGATCATAACGAATCGGTGAATAATTACAAATTGTTACAGCAGGAAATGTTTGCGGCCATTCCGAATCGAATGCATACACTGTTTGAGTTGGATACTCAAAATATGCTCGAATCGATTGTGTAACAAAGAATACCATGATACCACCAAAGCATAACAGTGAAACTATCCAAAAAATTCGATTCGGAACGCTTTCACTACGTGCAATGCCAGGTATACCATGAGTCGATGTATTCAAACTGAATTCTCTGATGATTGACCGACGTCGATGCAATTTTGTATGAGATTTCCATGCATCGGCATCCACAGAAAAAACATTAGCGATTTCTTTGATTGTTGAATTGGACATTATTTGAAAAAAAATATATCATGCATATTTATGCATATGATTACTCATTTGATTTAGTTTTATTGACCCAGTAATATTTTAGGAATTGAAAGCATGCCTTTTCGCGCCTGATTTGAATGAAAACATATTAAATTTACGTGTGTATTACTCATTTCTTAGATCGGATTAAAAAAATAAAAGCGTAAAAAATGAGTTTATAAGTATTCATTAGTGTTTATTTGTTGTGTTTTTTAAATGTCTTCTGAGGGCAAAATAAGAATGTCGAACAAGTCGACTTTCACACTAACGTATAAACTTGTGCACACAACTGCTTGAAACATATTCCGTACTGTATCTGTACAATCGGACTAGGGTTATTCTAAACTGAATTCTACCAAATGATCACACGATTTTGTTATTATAACATTTATTTTTTAATGAAAAGTTTATTACATAGATTAAAAAAATAATATATTCGAGTAAATAAAAAAGAAACACTTTAGGAAAGTGTTCTACAAATATGAGTAAAAACAAGGGAAAGAACGGTGCAGAACCAAAATGAAATATTTATTCGAGGGTTAAATAATTTCTATTTTTTAAAACGTCTTTTCAATAGATAACAATGATATCGTACCAATCGATAGAGCATTTCGACTAATTCCATGATCGATAGGAAACTAATACCTATCCAAAGACCTGTATGACCACCGACATTCGAAAGAACATCGACCCAACTAATTGATGCCGTATCATCATAAGTTTCCAATCGTCTTGTTTCACAGACAACTTCGAGTGAAACATAACTTTTCGGAATATCCGTTTCCCATGTTTGATTCCAAGTTTTCGTCAAGTTTATATCGAACTGTTCCACCTTATTCTTCGTATCGACTAATTCAACATATGAAGGAGCTGCAACTGAAGATGTTGTTACTGTGAATTCAGTAAGTGAACACGATTGTGTACATTGAGAACAGAATGCATTCCAAATCGAATCCGTATTCGTTATTCGGGTTTTAGCTTGTGGATAACAACGATCATGTTGATCACAAAGTGGTGCAATAATAATCTGATCAGAATTGTGCGCATAAACCGGTCGAGCTGACCATTCATATGGATCAACACAATCACATTGATCATATCTGTTATTAAACAAAATATTGATCGGTTCTCTTTTCGTATATGAAGATTCTTACATGTATGATTGAATGCACAATGTATAACAGAGAACTGTTGAATAAGCATAATCGGCGCCAGCAAATGAATTAAACATAATTTCCATTACTTTTGGTACTTGTTCTGTACAGTCTGAATAAGGAGATTTTAAATACTGATAAGTTCGTTTTCGAAAATTTAATTTATGTTTTCTTCCCGGTGCTAATTCGATGCCACGTTGTTCGATTAAAGGAAGTTCAGTATTATCATGTATCATTGCCACTATTCCAGATGAAACATCTGTTCAAAAAAGAAAATTCGTATGTTTTTTTTTCTTATCAAGTTATTTTTTCATCAAAACAAACCATCTGATATGTAGGGCACATACTGATGACTATGAGTATAGAGTTTTAGTTTCAGTTTGCCCATTTCTCCATTGTCAGTTGTTTTTCTAACACTATCGTCTTGATTTTTCATTTTAGCATTAAATGTATAACATCGACCATATGCCGATGATGTAAATGGAATAAAATTAGATGCATTACAATAGAGATTATTATACGTGCAGGACATTAACATTGTTTCTAATGGAAATAATACATTTTGCACTGATTGATTAGTATTGAATAAATATTGAAAATAATCACGAATATAATTCGCTTGTGACAATGTTATTGTGTCAGTATCCGTTGTATTTGTTAGATTTCGTGAATTTGTAAAATCAATAAATGGTTGAATAAATGTATCCATACGAACAGGTGAATAATTACAAATACTTACAGCTGGAAATGATTGTGAACGTTCAGTTTTAGTTAAAACTGACGTTTGAGTTGGATAAGCAAAATACGCACGAATCGTTTCACTGATAAAATAAATCATGATACCGGTAAAACACAACAGTGAAATTGTCCAAAAAATACGATTCGGAATACTTTCACTACGTGCAATACCAGGTATGCCATGAGTCGATGTATTCAAACTGAATTCCTTGACAATCGATCGACGTCTATGAAATCTAGGATCTGGTTTCAAGGCATCAGCATTCACAGGAAAAACAGTTGCAATCTGTTTTATTGTTGAATCTGTCATTAGGTTACCTACTTCGGATGTATGTTTTTTTTAAGTGAATACCTGTTTTTTTTAATACATCGAATATTATTTTTTTATATAGACTAGTAATTCAAGTGTAATTAATCGTTCGATATTCGATTACATGGAACTTGGAAGTATTCCTTTTTTCTACTAACCTAATTGATACATGCAAAAAAAACGAATAAGAAGAGAAAATATAAATATTCACTGATTTATTCAGATTCAATTTCTCAATAAAATTGAAACAAAGACAGAAAAAAAATAAGCACTTCTTTGACGAAAATAGAACATACGAATAGTCCTGTTGATTTCACGAGGTCTTTGTTTATTGCTGAATAATGGACTCAATTTGGATCATTATAGGGCAAGCATAATTTATGAAATGAATTTGTACCGGTTATTCGAGCACGATAGCATATACGTGGCATAATGACACTACGCGTTCGACTTTCAATTCTTGTTGTTGACTTGTGAACATGATTTGTATTCGGTAAATCCAATGAACGCTGTGATTGACGACGAAATATCATATTTTTTAAATAACTAGTATCACCATCAGTTGGAATATAGGGTAGTGCATTGAGAACTAATAATAGTGATGAACAGAGATATATGAATAGGAATAAACGGAAAATGAATATATATGCCATTGAATAAGATGATGATAATAATAATAGTAATTGTTGTTTATAATGAATAAATGCGTGTATTGATTCGTATATACATGTATGTGTCAGTATATATATATACTAAAACGAATCAATACAAATGAGTGGGATCGTGAATAACGTAATCTGATTTATTAACTGATGTAAAAGGATGTCACGCACATGAAACGTATATTTGATGAAAAATAAAATATCTATAGTTATGAAAAGCAGTATATCATCAGTGTTTTCTCCCACCATTGGGTTAATAACGAACGCAAAGGAAATGACACATTTTGCGTATACCGTTATATAACAACATACGGCTTTTACCTTAAATCAATACGAACAGTAAAAAGGATTATTATTACGCTCGGAAAAGATTTATATGTATGGCACAAGTGACGTATTTTTCTTTGATGGAACTATGAATCAAAGCGTGAGATTCTTACGCTCTTCCGGCAAATCTGACGTACTTACATGTAATTCGAATAAAACTTAAAAGCGAGATAACCTTTGAAAAGAAGAAGATCGCAAAGAATTAAGTATCTATTAAAGTCATCCGACTGCTCACTAAAGAGAAATACCATTGCCGAATGGTGAGGAAAGAATTTTTATACAGCATAATAAGTATTTTAAATTTATTAAAAAACAAGGCGTTTTTTAACATTATGATAATTGAAATAAAACTCATTTTGGCAGACAAACAGCGAACAATGGAAACTGACATTTGGTTAATTGCGAGGGTAGAATTGCAGTACGATCCTAATATAGTCAAAATAAAATCTTATTCAAAACGATTAAATGACCGAAGTTTATTTATTTAAATATTTGTTTTATACACGATATTTGACAACAAGTATAATAGCAACAATCGCCAAAACTATTGCAACAATAACACCAATGCCGAGACATATTCGAACACTTCGACTAGTCGGTAATAATCTGAAAGGAACGTTTATTTTTAGATTGAATTAATTAAGAAAATTGAAAAAAAAATCTTCAAATATTTACTCCTGCTTAAATTCAGGTTGCGATGGTACCGGATTGGCATGTCCATTCGATACGCTGACTATTTCAGGTGTGACTGTACTATGCATGCTATTCAGTCGTTTTAATTGCGCCTAAAATTGATCGAAGATTGCTTTTGAATTGAAAAATCACTGATCCCTGACTGAAGCAACTCGAGGCTCTTCATTCTCATGATGAGAAACTTTCTGAACATAAATACGTTTCATTTGAACATGTTGAAAATCAGAAATTGCGCTCGATACTTCCATGAATTGTTGTCGTTGATGATTTTTATTTCGAAAGAAAAAAATTCGAATAGATGTATTGAATTTAATTACAAGCACGAGAAGAAAAAAAAGAAACTTCTGAGGAATCCGAAGATTTTCGAAGGTTTCGCTCTATTTTTGTCTATTGTAAATAATTTCTTAATTTTTCATAAATCATATCTCCCAATCGATCGTATCCTTTCGGTGTCAAATGAATTTCATCATCCCAAATGATTCGTTTTTCTTTCGGTGATAATGAATGTTGAGGTAAATATCGATCAACATCGAGAACAACAAAAATGCACTTATTTCCATTTTTAGTTTTTAAATTTTCTCTAATTAAACGATTAAATTCTTGACGTTGTTTGTCATGTGGTGAATTCAATGGAACATCTGCTTCAGGTAGAGTCATACAAAGAACGTTTGCTCCATATTGCTGACATTCATTAACTAAAAGTTCATACCCCTCAAGAACTTTAAGGGCTATTTGTTGATCGCGTAATGTGTCGTTAGTGCCTGCTAAAATCAAAACCCAATCATATTTCGGATTTGTTGCTAGTAGATGCTTTAATCTTGGTAACATTGTTGAACTTAGAACAGCTTCACCGCTAACACCTGCATTATCGATTTGTACTTGTTGATTATCAGATTGAAAACGTTTGGCTAATTGTATTGTATAGGGATGAAATTGAAGACCACCGGAATAGTAACCTTCGGTTAATGATGCACCGAAAGCTAAAATTCGTAGACAACGATTCGAAGCCATAAACGAAATAGAGTGTAATAAAATAAAAATAGCTGAGTGAGGTGAGGTGATGGAGATTTGGATTTTTATTTGAAGAATAGTATATCCAATCCTCATACGCGAATTATACTCCATCTATGCTAACTTTTTTTTAAATAATATAATATACTTTCAATTATGTAAATTAGAACTATGTTCAGGGTGAACAGTTTCTACCTTGAGAATATCATAGAAGAACAAAATCACGCGTTGTTTATCACAATTGTTCCAAAAATATGAGCTTTGAATTTAAAAGAGCCTCTCCGTTTTTCCGTGAAGCTACTCGACTGAGAAGTTTATTCTGACGTCACTTTTCTGTAAAATAGAGAATGTAAGCAAAACTGCTGATGCTTGAGGCAAGATTGTTGTCGAGTGAAAAAGAAAAGAAAGGAAAAAGAAAAAAAGAAAAAAGTACATTCAGTGACAGCGGTAACAGATTGGAACAAACACAGTTCATTTATTTATTTATTTTATGAAGAATCTTGTGATTTGTTTCGTTGCTCTTACTTCGATAGGTACGATTCTCACAGAAACCACTTATAACTGTCTAACAAATTCTACATGTGGATGTTCAACAAGCTCGACGATTCTAACGAAAATAGTCGGCGGTGAAGCAGCTGCCAGTCAAACATGGGGTTGGGCTGCATCACTTCGATATTCTTCAACAAATTCACATTTTTGCGGAGGTTCTATCATTACTCGATCGCATATTCTAACAGCTGCTCATTGTACTGTTGGTTTACAATCGACATCATCAGTTCGTGTTACTGTCGGATCCATTTATCTTTCCACAATAGTACAAGCACGTGATGTATCAAAAATCTTTATCCATCCAACATACTCGTCCAAGACATATGTCGATGATATTTCTATACTTAAATTATCTTCACCATTAAATCTCGATCAAGCTGGAGTCGATACAGTTTGTTTGCCAGATGTATCTGAAAGTTTTCTTTCGACGAACGAATATCCATCGGCTGATGTCAACGTAAAAACTTTTCAATTTCAAATATCAATTCATTTCTTGTTCTTTTTTTGATCGTATTCTAGTTAATTGCAATTGGCTGGGGTTATTTATATGAAAATAGCGGTTCAGTATCGAATACTTTACGACAAGTGACAGTTCAATCGATTGCATTCAATAGTACCTATTGTGAAAATGCAGGAATAACCGATGCATCGAAGCAAATGTGTGCTGGAGTTATGCCATTCGGTGGCAAAGGTTATTTTTGGTTTTGTTTTCAATCGAAAGACAAACTTCTTCTTCATTGTAGACACTTGTCAAGGCGATAGTGGAGGATCACTGTTAATGTTTACTTCGGACAATGTTTGGCAACAAGTTGGTATCACATCAAATGGATATGGATGTGCACGGGCTGGTTATCCAGGCGTTTATACACGTGTTGCAGCATATGAATCTTGGATAAACGAAACAATAAACGATGCTCAACAACGAACATTTTCTTCACATGTAATTCTAATCAATTTTTCTTTTATATACGTATTTTGTTCATTGCCTGTATCTTATATGAATTAACCAGTGATTTGTATTAAAATATAAAAAAATATAAAACAAATATTTATCGAAATACATGCCATTGAATTTCTCATTTGAAAATTTTGTTCTATACATATTGTATCATTTTTCAATATACAATCAATCTGTTTTGCATAAACTGATACCCGAGTATAAACTCCTGCAAATCCTGGCGTAGCACAACTTCTCCCATAACTAGTTATTCCGAGTAGATACCATTGATCATTTGAATAGCCCATCAAAGGACCACCACTATCGCCTTGACAAGTATCTTGAATGAAGAGAACAATTGAATTAATTACAAAATCGAATAGTTTTCATTCTACCTTTTGTCCCTAGTAAATCTCCTGCACACAATTGAACGCTTGGATCATGAATTGTCAGTCGACATGGTATTTCATTGTCATTGATCAATTTCAAAGTCACTTGTTGAAGTACATTCGAAGGCGTATTCTTGTCCTTTTCGATTGTTGTCACGCCCCAACCAATTGCAATGACCTCTGTATTCGTTTGATTCTGTCGTTTGAATGTTTCATTTGGCAAACAAATCAATGCTAATAAAGAATCCGACATATCGAATGGCGATGATAATTGTATAATTGCAATATCGTTTATATATTTATCCGATTTATAATTTCGATGGATATAAACTTTCGATATCGATCGTTTTTGATTTGTATTCGATAGATAGATTGAACCTGCCGTTATACGTATGTTTGCTAGAGATGTTAAAGAAATAAAACAATGTGCAGCTGAAAGAACGAAATCTGGTGAAATTAATGAACCACCACAGATATGATTCGTTCGAAAACGTATTGAAACCATCCAATTCCAAGACGAATCTTTGACATCTTGACCACCGATAATTTTCGTTGAAAGATCAACTTTTTTTGAGCAACCACATGTTGAATTTATCGAACATGAATGCAACATGTCGATATTCGATATCGAATAAATCAAAATAAAAAATTTGCTAAAAAACAACATGTTTCTTCAGATGTTCTTCTCAGCATCGGCGTATATATATACCGCTGACATACGATATGAAAAAGAAAATATTTGCCGAAGGAAAGAAGAAGATCAATAAAAGAAAAAAAAATCGAATGTCTGATTTTCTGATTCCAATTTTTTTTATATTTATTTAATTTCTTTGCTTTAATTTCCATTTATTATTTGCCTTGTGAAATCAGGGCGTGCGCAATTAGCGTCATTATTCATTCGAAAAAAAAATGACAGAAGAAGAAGAAAAATGGCTCGTTTCTTCAGGCAGTTTGTCTTTGCATCGACGTTTTTTTTATTCGTAACTCGTCATGTTTACCTCTCTGTGTCGATATTATGAGAAATCATTGAAGCATAACTGTTCGTCATTTATTCTCGAGCTTTTCTTCATTACGGTACAGGCGATTGAATGTTATTTAAACGAGCACGTGAATTTGTCTCAGATGCTTTTCATAGTTTGATCCAAGGAAGCGGACGTGATATAGGCAAATTAAATAAAATTATTAAAGCCATCGATGATAACAATCTTGATGAATTACGAACTGTAATTCCGCAATTAGATCGACGAGATATCGAAGATTATGTTCGTCGACCAGTCGATTCAATGAAACGAACGCCATTACATTTCGCTGCTTGGGCAGAAAATCCTGAAATCATCGGTGTCATACTCGAGTATATCAATGATCCTGATATTGAAGATAAGACCGGCGCAACACCGATGATGTTCGTTGTCGGAAGTGGAAATAATTGTTTGAAAAAAATGACATTATTAATTAATAAACATGCCGATGTCAATCGAAAGGATAAATCCGATTGGTCATTACTTCATGCTGCTGTTCAAATGAGAAAACGAGGTTTGAATTTGAAGACAAAAAAGAAAAAAAAGCACGCTAATCATTTGTTTTCCTTGTTCAGATATTCTGGAATTACTCATTGCCAAAGGTGGTAATATTCATATGATCGATGGCGAACATCGTTCATTGTTGCACATAGCCTGTGATAATGGTGATATGTCACTTGTGAAATATCTCATTGAAAAAGGAGTTAGTCTGCATAGTAAAGATCGAAATGGTTGGACACCATTGCATATTGCTTGTGGACCAGGTGATGATTATGATCTTGTTCGTTATTTAATACAAAATGGTGCTAATCCTCATACATACGATAACAATCGTAATACACCATTGGACTTAGCAAGACAATTTCAAGCGAAGAAAGTCGTCCGTTTTTTGCTTCAACGTGAAAACGAAGAAGATAGTGATGTTGATACGGATGATTTAAGTTCGGATTTCGGTGGTCTCACGAATGATACATATGAAAGTGACAATGTGTTCGAATCTGAGCCCACATCGAAACGAGTCTCACAAAAATCTAACTTATCAATTCGAATGTTTGATTTATCATCGAATAAGCAACATGTTCTTAAACTTTAATCAATGATTGAAAAACACAAGAAGAACATTTAATTTATTGATTCATCTTCTTGACTTTTCTTTTGTAGTTAAATAACCGGTTTTGAACAGTCTATTTTTTTTAAAAATTCTATCGAAATTTCATTCGTCATCGTCATCGTCAGTTGTCAAAAAAAAAACGAAAATAATTCATAATAAAAAAAATGACATCTCCCCCAAAACAATGTTGATTGAAATATTTTACATTTAAACGATCGACAAACAAATGAGAGAGATAAGGGCTTAATCGGCCGAAATCATTTGTTGACCTTAGTAGATGATTGTGAGTTGTTCTTTTTGGTTGCATTGCAAAATAAATGGCCGAATGAATGCACGGTTTGCTCATCGTCAAGTCACTCCTTGTACGAGTGTTTCTTCTAGTTCATGGATTGATTTGTGCTTGGCGTATTGTTGATATCAATGATAATCAATATTGTTGGGTTATACTTGTTGGTTTAGTCTTTTTATTAATGGAAACTGGTGTTGTTATTTTATATCGACATGGACGAGAATTTCAAACGTATAGAAAACGAAAAATGATTAAATTTTAATGTTTTTGTTTTATTTTTATTTAGAGTCGCTTTATCGATTTTATTCTATTTAACTTGTACAATACCATGTTTATGGATTATTCATGTCGAAACAGCAAATAGAAAACTTTATCGTCTTGCAGAAACAAAATTTCATTCGCGAACATTTCCCTCTCCTAAACAAGACCTATCATCATCAGTTTTACCAACAACAACTCCATTGATTCTTTCATTAGAACATATTCCATGTCATGATCGAGTAATTATACAATCAAATCATGTACATTTGATTTCATCTTCTCTCTTAGGCATGGCAATATACCGACGATGAACATTGGCTTGATGGTCTTCAAGAAACACTTTTTATTTTCCTTCCATTAGCACGTCTATTTCTTACTCATGAATCAACAACACACGAACAAAATTTCATTATTTTCCTAGTAACATTAGTCAATAGTGTTGATCTCCTATCAATATCTCATTCATTACAAAATCATGATGTCATTATTGAACGTTCATGGATGTATATTGGTTTGCTTGTTTTAACAATAAATCTTTGTAAAATGACATTGACCGATTCGTACGAATCGAAATTATTAATTGGCAAAATATCAAGAAGAAAATCGACGAAAATCATTGGATTTTTTCGAGTAAAATTTTCGATATTCAATCAAATCGATATCTGGCTTTCTTTTCTTTAGTCAATTTTTATTCATGATGGTCTCTTTCTTTTCTATCGAACATTTCTAACACTCAAAGTTCGTTGTAGTAAATCATCGATGATATTTTTCATGTTGAAAAATCTGCTCATGATCATTTTCTATTTGTATCTTACCTGTAAAAATTCAATTCGATTTACAACTGAAAATTCATCAGTCAATAGTTACGAACATTTCTATCATAGTCCATCGATAACACCCGATCTCAAATCTCCATCAAGTCTTCTTCGTCGATCATTATCAGCTCTACAAAAATATCTTCCTAAAACGCCACGAACTCTATTCAGTTCAAGTCCATCGATTTCCTATCCATTTGCTCGACGTCGAACTGAGACAAGTGGCGATACACGAACAGCGTTTGCTCTCTATGGTCTACCATTTCGAACGCCGAAATTGTTCTCACCAATATCCTCTTCATCGTCATCATCGAGTCTCGTGAAAAAAGCTTTTGTTCATTGAATAAATTTTCAATTTTTTTTTTCTTCTTCTTATATTTTTTTTGTCGTCAAAATTTATTTCTCAAATATCGTAAGTGAATAAATAAAAAATAAAGATTAAATAAATACATTTAAAATAAAGAAAATCAGAAAAAGAAGAAGAATAAGAACAATGAGCACCAATGAGCAAGCAAAATAAAAAGAATGAATTAAGCACGAGTAATTTTGAAAAAGAAAAAGACGAGAAAAGAAAATGTTATTGTTAAAAGATTACATGTTTATATGAGAAAGATGTATTTGAGGGATTAACAGAAGAGATTAACTTGTTCAATTAGCCGTCGAGGTGTACGTGGTGTGTAAGGCGATGTAACTAAATAAAAAAGAAAACATTGATTTCGAATCCGATGATGAACGTCAACGATGGAAAGATTATGATTAAAGCTAAGCATTAATTTCGACAAAAAACAACGACGATTCTTACTTGCAGATCTTTTTCTTAGATTTAGAAAGAATTCTTTTCGTTATTAACACCTGTGAATTTGTAAATTTGAAGAAAACGAAATGAAAAGCCGATAATTTCTAGCTACCTGTCGGATTCAATGGGGACGAGGATTTCTTTTCGGCGTTTGAATTCGGTGTTGTTAGCATTCGAGCACGTTCTTTAACGGATAAACCTAAAAGGTCGAGTTTTGTAGAAATCAGAACGATATTATTCGACATACGTTTGTACTGTTCATTGTCATCGGTTAGATTTGCATCGCCTGACTCAGATTCCGTCGGAGGAGCTAAAGAAAAAACAAGAAGAGAATGAATGAAAGAAGATGTGTTCACTCTACGTTTTCTATCAGATGGTAGTGGTCGTAATTTAACAACAGGTGGATCACTATTTGGATCGAGAGCGGGTAATACTCGTGGACCGACGGCTATTTTTCCTGTTCGACTTGAAACCGGTGGTACTTGCGGTGGTGAAGTAAGATTCTCCGATGAATTTGCCTTTTCTTTTTGTTCATCTTTGTTCGTCGTCGATAAACTTGCGTATGTACTTAATGACATGTAACTTTTACTTTGACCCACGTCCGATGCGAGATCTGAATTAACAATCGGTGGTGGATCACTTAAAGCGGTGATCTTCGGTTTTGACATTGAATTTGTTCGAGCAACAGGCGATGTAATCGGATGTTGGGCTGTTGACATACGCGATTGAAGTTGACTTTTCGAAGGCACAGGTGGAGGTGTTGATGCAGGTTTCGCAGGAGGTTTTACTGCATTTCTGATGAAAGAATAAAAAACAAATGAAAGATTTGCAATTGAATCGAAAAGAAAAACGCCAATGAATTACTTCGATGGTAAATCATTTGTTGTTGGTAGATTTTCTGGTAGACTGGCTTCATCATTATCGAGTCCACCATCTGACGAACTATCGCGTGTAGTTCCACCGTTTGTAGCACGTCGTGCACGTGGCTGTCTATTGGCAGGACGTGGACGAGATTTGCCGAGATGATTCAATTTATTTGTTTGATCGATATTAATATCGAGATTATGTTCCTCGTGATTTTTCTGTTGATCTTTCAATTGTTCTTGCTCAACGATATCCAAGATTTCATGTGCAATCAGATCTCCTTCATCTTCTTCGAATACGTCTTTTTTCGCTGTTGAATTGACGTCCGATTCGTGGTCAATTGTAGGATTGAGAGCTGATCGGCGCCAACCAACAGGCGGTGGTGCAGGCGGTCGTGGTGAAGGCGAAAGTTTGTTTACTCCAGGTTTTAATACTGAACGAGAAGGTTTGGGTGAAACGTTGAGTTGTTCAGTCGAATCCGATGGTTTCAAAGCGCATTTCGAATCATCGAGTTCCGGTGGTGTTTGATGATGTTTACCAGCGATACGATGAACAACATTTGCACCACTCTTGACTAATCGATCAAGAGCTAAGAAAGCAAAACGTCATTTTTTTTGTTTTTTTGAACAGAAAAAGCAACTTCTCGTACTCGAAACATATTGTGGATTATCACTAATGGACGGAGTAGGTATTTGAAACATTGCTGTTTCCTAGAGAAAATTGAAATTCGACTTTTCCTTTCAGAAAAAAAACTGTATTACTAATTGTTTGTGCATATCAATGGCAACATCATTCGTTGTATCATAAGCTCGTTTTTGTAATGATGTCGCAACATTGATAAAACATTCTCGTGTGTATGTTGTCAAATGTGATGGAACTTCTTTATTGAGATATTCACGTAAATGATCAGTTGAATTAGCAAAATAGTTTCGAATTTGTTCTTGAAATTTCTAAAATATGCAAATCGATTGATTTTTTTATTTCGAATTTTCTCAATTTACATCATCATAATTAATCGATGATTGTTCTTTGAATAGTTGATAGAATTTTCTTGAAAGTCGTCGATTTCGTTCTTGTATTTTGTCTTCGAACTTCTCGCATAGATATTTCCATTCGTCGAGCAATTGATCTTCTTCCGTTCGATATAAATCGAATAATTGCGAGGAAATTTTCGAAATACGTGCTGTTCGATGTAAGATCGATGAAATATCATCGGCTTTTGTTGCATTTCGATTTGAACACGAGAGAATATATTCAAGCGATGTTTGATCACCAAGTAATTGCTGTTGATTATCACATGATACCGCTATTTCACGTGCTAGATTCGCTGCTGTCGAGACATGAAGTGTTTGGATCGATGGTATTTTGCCTTTTCGATTTTGATTTCGTGTACAGAGAGTATCGAGCTACGAAATTTCGAATAGAAATTTTGAATTGAATTCATTTCGTTTACTTTGTTCATAAGTAGTTGAAGCTTTTCCATTCGATCTTTTTCAGTTGTTTTCATAAGAATAATATCAGTGATTGGTACAGGTAGATATTCAATTACATAATTTCTGTAATTTAAAAAAAACAAAAAGGTTTTTTTTTGTGATGAATCATTTGTTTATTTACTCTTCCATTGCATTGACAAGATCTTCGAAATTATTCAACGAAAGAAAATTTCGATCACAATAGATCGTGTGCAGATGTCGATTAATTTGTATGATTTTCGTCAATTCTCGAATGCCCGTATCGCCCATGAGATTTCCTCTATTGCAAAAGAAAATAATAATCAATGATTTCATCGTTTTTTTGTGTTAAATCAATACCGAATATCGAGACTTGTTAATGATGTATTTTTCGTCAACGCAGGCAGAAATTCAGCGACATATTCTTTTAATTTCGAATCGATTATAGAAAAATATTCCAATTCCTGAACAACAACAACAACAGAGAATTATTCGATTCGATGTAAGACTAGATAATTACGGTTTCAAGAAGAAATTCTTCAATTGCTCGCATAACTTTCGACATATTTCTAAATTATGAAGTGATTCATTGAATTTCGTTCCATTCAAGCACGTACTTTGGTTTAATATTATTAAAATTCTTGCCAAGATACAATGTTTTCAATTTTCGATTCTTTTTCAATTCATTTAATAACGTCGGAATTTCATTATCCAAATCTATTCAATCGAAATTTGCATTCGAACAATTAGTATCGATATTGTTCTCTTACCGCATCCAGTCAAATCCAAATCAGTTAGACAAGAAATTGTTGCGAAATGATTTGCATGATCATGTACAAATCCTTCTAATGGATTGCCTGGCAAACGAAGATCAAGTTTCGACAATGAAATATTCGAATGAAGACCATCACATAGTTCTCTAGAATGAAAAAAATGACGGTCAATGATGATTTTTCATTTGATTTTACCGAAGAAAATCATTCGATAGATTGGCATTTGCAATTTGCAGAACTTCTAATGTTCGAATTTGTGTAAAAAATACTTTAACACCACCGGTTTGCGTTGATGTAGGCAAAGATTTGATAGGTGAAATGAACAATCCTCGAAGTTTACACGTTAGATTTGATAATGTCGAAAAAAACTAAGAGAAAACAAGTTAATCAATTCGTCGTTCCTTCTGAAATCATACCGATTCAAGACTGAATTCAATATCGGTCAAATGTAATTCTTCTAAAACATTTTCATTATTCGAAAAAAGTGCCGTGATACACTAAACATCGAACGATAAATTATTGATTTTAGTTCGTTAGTTTTTTTTTTAGTTTACATTTTCATCTTTAATTCGATTTCCTGATAAATTGAGAACTTGCAAACTTTTCACGATATTCGGATTATTGACTAAAGTGCTATTGAATACATTTAAACCTTTATGAGTTATTGAACACAGCGAAAGATTCAACGATCGAAGCGGTAATTTGCGTTGTTGAAGGCCAGAAGTTAAAGCAGTAAGACCTTGACACGATCAGATTAGTTTTATTTTTCTTATCTTTTGCATAATAAAACGTTCTACCTTTATCTTCAAGTGCGTTATTTGATAAGTCGAGATTTTCAACAAAACTAACCGATAAACAATGACTAAATCGCGTGCAAAACTCCCTACGAAATAAAAAAAACAAGAAAAAGGAAGAAACTTTTGCCCACGCTTTCGTAGTTTTTTTTTCTCTTCCTACTGGCGTAGGCCGCAATTGATCAAACGTAAATCTTTAATTGTATTACATAAACGGACAACGGTGCAAAGTTCTTCGATAACTTCATTCGTCTGAAGAAAAAAATCAAAACATTTCTCTTTTGTCTTTGTTCTGTTTTTACCAATTTCATATTTTCGATAGTTAATTTTGTAAACCATTGATTGTATCTCAATGCAGCAAGTATGGGCAAATATTCTTTCGGCGTAAGAGATTCGAATTCACGAAAAGTAAATTCTCGAGACAATCGATGAGCAAACACCGTATCAATAAGCTACAAAACAGAAATTCATTCAATCAAATCAATCAACTAGCTATCAAACACACACACGCAGCAAATCTTTCTCTCAAATCATGCGAATTTACCGCTTAGATTTTTCTGAAGGAGGAGAAGAAAATAAAAAAAAAAACGCTGAACAACGATTCGATAGGCAAACGTTGAATCATCACTTACGTATTGAATCGATCGATGGCATTGTACTTGATAGAAATCACAAGCACATTCATAACGAAGAGAAAAGCCTCCACATGGACGAATATCATTTGAAATATCTTCGAAATATTGATTGGCTAATTGAAGTAATTTATCATATTCATTCTCGGGACGAATTTCCACGCTAAAACACAATATCAACTAGAATTGATTTCGTTTTCAAACTTTGGCTTTACATTGCTTGTAATCGATAGGGAAAAACAGCGTGTAAACATCGAATAAGTATGAGAAGAAATGGCTGTAATGATGCCTTCTCATGTAAACCATACAGCGAATGAAACTGCTTTTCATCAGTTTCGATAACAATCTGAATAAAACAAAATTTAGAAATCTGCCATTCGACAACAACTTCTTCCTACATGAGAATCAGTTAATCTTTCAATTAGTTTTATTGATAGAATATTGAATTGTGATTCGATCTGAAAAAGAAAAAATGAAATTCATCAATGTTTTTTTTTTCTCTGAATCGACATACTTTAACAGGAATTTTCGTTGAACAAATACAGACTTTAATTGCATCGAGACACTAAACAGAAAAGCATAGATGACGTCGTTTTTAATATATTTCTTTTCGATTTACTAAAAGTCTTTCTTCGAGTTTATCATTTTTAATTCCATAACGTATTCGTCCAGTAAATAAAAATCCCGATGATTTTCGAGCATTTTTTGCACTCACTAAAATACAATTGTTTATGTTCAAACAAAAAACAATAACAACAACAACAATTTATTTACCAACTAAATCAGCAAAATCATCACGATCTGTCATTGTAATTTGAATAGCAACTTAAAAGTTAACAATCGGTCGATTAAACGAAAAGTTTTTCGAATTAAAAAAAAAAGGTCTATTCACCTGATCAATCACTCATTGACAACTACAGGTAAGTAAATAAACAACTGGAATACGAATCATGACATAGATATATATATCATCCAAGATGATGATTCATCGAAATTCTAAAGAAAACAATTTGTATACGTGCGACATCTTATGTTGAAAGAAAGAAAGAAAAAGAATGATTTTTTTATTAGAAAATGTGAGTACACAGTTAAGTTGTAAAAAAGGCAGACAGAAAGTAGTAGACTAGACATCGTTATTGTTGGATTGTTCTTGATCTCCAGGAGCACTCGTTGATCTTAGTAAAGCTCCTTCCATATTCGAACGTTGTTTCATATATTTTCGTTTAGCATCATTAGCTCGACTGAGGTCGTCGACAATAGTCGAAAATCTCGAAGTTGTTCGTGGTACATGTCCTAAGCGACCATTTTTATTACGAAACTGATAGAAGGCGTTCTCAGCTTCGATAGCATTGCTTTCACCGTATTTCTCTGTGTAAGCCTTCCATAAGAGTTCAATAACTTCTTGTACAACAAAATCCGAGGCATTGACAGTTAACATACGAATGAAAAAGAACCCATCAGGCTCGAGATAATCGATAATAAATGAACGAACAAGTTCTTCATGAACATAATCACCTAGTTCACGTGTTGAATGTTTGAAATCAAAACGAAAACGTGGTACTTCCTCGCGAGATGTACGTGTCAATCGTGAATGAATAAAACGAAAACGATTTCGGTAGAAACATAATCGACCGATCCAAATAACCAGTGAATACAAATTCAAAATGAACAGCGCAACAAACCAAATCCAGAGAACAGTGAAAATTTGCTGATTAAATAAATTCACAGTTAAAACACATTGAACAGTAATACGTTGCAAAGGTTCACCACCACGTAATGGTTCTCGAACTTGAAAATCACAGAATGTCTCTCGAGGAAAGTATTTCGATTCAGGTTGATTCAAACCAAATCGAAGTAATTTCACACTTTCATAACCAAATTTAAGAAAATTCGTGCCAAGAAATACATTTAAAAGACAGATTTGAACAATGACATTGGCGATATAATAAAATCTATCAAAATCAATCAATGCAAAGCAAAACAATGACTCAATCAATCAATCGAATTCTACTTGATGAAGAAATAAAGTGTGATGAAATAATTGCCAAGAAATTTGCCTGTCATACAACAGATCAACTGAATAAATCGTCGAACAATTGATGCTTGACGTTTTTCTGCATAGTTCTGTCGACGTGCATCATCAACATACATGTCAATTGTATCAACGATAAACTTGACTAAATGGTCTCGATTATCAAAGTCTTTTACATGTCGAGTATCATCAGCTGCTTCGACAATATCAAGCAAATCAATACCCGAACGAACACTCAACGTACGCCATATCATACGTGGCAAATAGAAAAACAATGCCATTAACAGGATAATAAAGGGCGTCCATTGATAATAATTCAGCTTACTATCAGTTCTATTAAATAAATAATCGAATGAAACCTAAAGATTTCCAAAAAAAGAAAAACATACCGTTGTTGAATACTATTCGGTATTGATGCATTTTTATCGACATAGTATGTTGACGAAATATAACAGATTTGATTTGTATACTGTACGTAGGCCTTTATAAAATTCGCTCGATTCCAACATTCGATACGATCGTCATCGAACTGTTTGGTTGCCGTTATTGTTGCAAAAAGTACGAGCAAAGCCGTGGTATATTTGTAATTGATTTTATCGAAAACATCGTCATCGGATCGAAGTTGAGATAGTAGAACAGTCGGAACAAAGGTAATGATATAGAGAATATCGACCATATTCTATTCTAAAAAAGAAGAAAAAAAAAACTAAGGAAATTTCGATTGTATGTCACGTTTTCACTATCTTGTGGTTAACGAGAGTAGTTTGACGTTCTTCGCTTTTTCTTTCCGTATGACATAGAGGAAAAAGATGTTGGCATAGCGAGAGAGAAGAAAAAAAGAAGCGAGGAAAAAAACCTCGGTCGCTAGTAGAAAAAGAAGACGACGACAGAGAAGAAGAAGAAGAAAAAAGCGAACGACTTGTTCTCTCGCTTATTTTAACTAGGCATGCATAGAAATGTATTCATATTTGCCTTGCTCCTATTCAAACGAAGTACAAAAAAAGAGAATAGAGGCGTTTCTTTCGATTTTTGATACTGAGACGCGCATACGTATATATGCATATACATAACTGTTCTTCAAGGTCTATTCACTAGAAAATAAACAGACGTTATTATTATGTAATTTTATTCGTTTCCAACTGAATTAATTCTTCGAAATAAAAACTGCAAAAGCAAAATTATGAATTTATGACACTGGGTTAGTATTTTTTTTCAAACATTCTACTTTAAACAGAACAGAACAGAAAAAAATAAATATATGTAGTTATATAAATATGATCTACAGTTTACAAAATTCATTGATAAAAAGAAATCATATAACCCAACGAAATTCGATGATAAGAAGATTTAATATCTAAAATAGTCAAAAAAAAATTCGAAAGATAAATTCGAAAGATATTCAATCGAACCTGTAATAATTCGGTTTAAATGGTCCTGCTTTGTTAATTCCTAAATATTTGCATTGGTCATCGGTCAATTCAGTGAGATGAGCATCGAATGCAGGCAAATGAAGACTTGCAACATACTCGTCTAAGAAAAAAAAACAATCGTTGGTTAATTTACAAAGAAAATATTCTTACCCATTTTTTTCGGTAGTAAATAAACATCACATTTGTATCGATTTGGTGGTGCATTGTAAAGTTCGATTAAAGCTAAAGCCTGAAAAATGCGAATAAAATTTTAGTTTTGTTTCGTTTCGTTCTTTGTTGAATATTTGTACTTGTGTAGCTGCAGTAATCGAAACGACAAATGATGGTACACTCGAACAACAAAGATTCATAATACGGCCTTCAGCTACGAGAACAATACGTTTGCCATTTGGCCAAATAACATGATCGACATTCGTTCGAACATGTTCAACTTGTAAATCACTCGATGCTGAATCTCGTAGAAAACTAACATCGATTTCTGTATTCGAATGGCCCATATTACAGAGAATAGCTCCGTTTTTTAATTTGTCTAAATAGTCCCGTGTAATTGTATGTTTACTACCCGATGCTGTAACAACAATATCAACTTGTTTGATAACTTCTTCGAGACGAACAACTCGGTAACCTTCCATGCTAAAAATAATGAAAACTAAAGCAATTTCATTATCTTCAATTTGCATATTTACCAAGCTTGTAATGCGCATATTGGATCAATTTCTGTCACGTAAACAAAACAACCCATGCCACGCAATGCTGAACAACAACCTTTGCCAACTTCACCTGAGAAAAAGATACAAAAAAAACATAATAGTGTTAATAAATTCGTTACTACAAACCATATCCACAGACAACTGCTTGTTTGCCTCCAAACAAAATATCTGTACAACGTTTAATTCCGTCAATAATCGATTCTCGACATAAATATAAATTATCAAATTTAGTTTTTGTTACACTGTCGTTAACATTCATCGCCGGTGCTGTTAACGTTTGTGTTCGACACATTTGATATAATCGATGAACACCAGTCACAGATTCCTCAACGATACCTTTTATCGTTGAAAATAATGTCGAATAATGTTTATGACAATAATGTGTTAAATCGCCGCCATCGTCTAAGATCATATTTGGTTGCCAGCCTTGTTCGGTTCCGATTGCTTTCTTAATACACCACCAGAAATCATCATCAGTTTCACCTTTCCAAGCAAATATCGGTATTGATTCTTCGGCAAGTGCCGCTGCAACTTCGTTCTAATTTACAACAAAAAGCAAATTATGATTTTTGTTCTGTTAACAAAATAAACATTTGATTCTACTTGAGTTGAAAATATATTACAAGCACACCAACGAACTTGAGCTCCTAATCGTATTAAAGTTTCGATTAATACCTAAGTATAATTCTTAGAATTAATATTTCTTTTCTTTAGGTTCCTACAGCTGTTTGAGCAGTTATATGCGTGCAGCCGACTATTTTCGCTCCTTGCAATGGTTTGTCACTTTCAGCTCGACGTCGAAGTGCCATTAAACCTGGCATTTCTAATTGAAGACAAATGAAACACATGTGCACATTAATATTTATATTTTATTTGAATTTAAAACAATGAAATTGATTGTTTAAGTGCCAAATTATCATTAAAAAAGACATCTATTCTCTCGCCGGAAACACTCAATAAGAAATAAAAAGAGTTTTTAAGTTCATTAACAAGTCTATTGAGATTTTGTTTTTTTCTTGCTCAAGACAAGAAAATAAACAAATATTTTCTTGTACTCTTCTATGTGAGTAAACAAACCTTGTTCAGCAATTTCTATTTCTCGTCGGCCGTATAATGCATGCTTAATACGTCGTACGGCAAAGTCCGTAAAACCATGCGCATTTTTCTATAAAATAAAAAGAACAACAACAACACTTGACATATACAAAAGAATCCATTCGATAATTGAAACTGACATGTTCTAATTCTCGTATGTTGATCGTTGTTTGATCATCGGCATCACTATCGCTATCACTTGCCGTTGCTAAAAAAAAAGACAAGCAATTTGTTCTGTTTTGAGAGAGAGATTGAGTTTTCGAGAAAAAAAAACGAAGAAGGAAGAAACGATTATTAGATTTTCGAAATGATAACTGCGTACTATATTGTTGTAAATGATCAATATCATTCGGATCAACTTCGTAATTGGAATTAATCGATGATAAACGTTGAGGCTGTGCGCTCGTTGGTTTTTCATTTCCGGATGAACGTCTTCGGATGAGATTCTTATCGATAAACTGCACAGACGGACGACGATTTTGACGACACCGAGCTGTTTCTCGATCAGCTGCTGCCTCGTCATTATCGTTTTCGTGAGTAGCCGACATGAAACAGTTTTCTTTTTATTTAATGCCAAAAAAAAATAAAAACAAAAACTGAAGAAAACTTTTTTTTCTCTTTTCTTTGGCTTCTTATACGATGACAAATCCGTCAATAATAATAACAACACATAGACATAAGCGAAGAAAGAAAATTAGAAGAGAGAAAATAGACGACGATGGAAAAGAGGTGTCGGTGCCTCTATCGTTCTGTCTTCATCTAATAGAAAAATGCGAACGACATAATTTTTCTGCGATGTTGTCTCTTCATTTTCCTTTTTTCTTCTTCTTCTTCTTCTTCTTCTTTTTTTCTGTGTGTCTTATATATAGATATATATATATCTCTATAGATATATTTCACCTAACGAGGAAAAACAAATATGAGTAATCTATTCACACTCACGGAGATCATCTGTAGAATTGACGAGATCATTCGATTCGTTTTCATTATGAATTGATAATGAATGATGAAGAAATTTTTTATCGAGTATTTGCACAGATGATTGTCGACGTGATCGATGATGTTGTTGTTCGTCGGATGTTGTAATTTTTGTCAACGGTTCGATTCGATCATCTTGTTCAATAGGTTCATTTTCATCGGTGATTTCCAATGGAAAATCTCCAGCATTATGTCCGCGTATTCGTTGTGGGAAAAAAATACGTTTCAATGACATCGGTTATCTGTTTTTAGACAAGATGAAAATACAACAATAACCCGTCGAGATCTCGTTGCTTTTATTTGTATTTATGCCTGTTCTTCTGTCCTTCATGTCAGTAACACCGAATTTATAGTTAGTTATCGGATAGCACGCGCATCTTGATGTTCTTTTCTTATTCGTCTTCTTCATTGTCAATATCAGACCTCTCTGGTTTTGACTAATGATAGTCGCGTACGATCTAGTTTTCTATTTATTGATTGACGAGAGCAGGAGAACGACAGAAACAGAGAGACGCAATAAGACTATGGTTTTTAATTATGAGAAAATTATTATTCTAATTGATGATTGATAGTGTACTTTCGACAGATATTAATGAACCTACTTCCATCGGATAAAGCCGAACTTTGAGAATATGAATATTGTCGACGAGCTGTTGGATCTAAGCAAGTACGACGCTAGAAGACAAAAGAAAAACAATATATGCACAATTCAAGGTCAAAATCGAAAGAAAATATTCTATTTTTTTGCATGCTTATTCTATTTCTTCACACAACCGGAAAGAAAAACAAAGCAATTATTTTGCTTCCTAACCCACCGGTTGATCAGTTGTCTCATCATCGGACGAAATAAATTCGACTGTATTTCGGCCTTCAAGACTTAAAACAGGCAATATACCATGAGATCTATTTGCTGGCAATGGCGCAATCTGTGATACACTGGGAATATTATGGATAATCTTGACTTCAGTCATTTGTATGGCGGGAGTTTTGACTAACTGACTATGAATATAAACGAGAAATCATCTTATCTTCACGGAAAGAAATACGTTATTAGATTATTTTTATCCGTCTTCGAATAAAAAAAAACAAGGGAGTTGTTTGCTTTGATTTACTTACTTCACTTGTTGAATTTTGTTTGACCGAACTTTTTCGACTTGCTAGCGATTTAATTGAATGTCGAGTTGGTGCTCGACGACGTATATTTGCTTGATGATCATCATTAATTTTGTCTGTTTCGAATGTATCATCGTCGATATCACCACCGTTGGATTCGATTCGAGGTGATTGCCGTTCAAGAATCGTTTGCGGAAGTTGCTCGACTAGAGCTGTTCGTAATTGATTCATCATACTACAAAAAATAAATGGCAAAAATGATCGGTTAATAGCTTTTTTTTCGAAAGCTAAAAGGAGGAAAACACTCGTCAATCGGCGAAAATAAAAAAAGGAATAAGAAGAAGAAAGAGCATTTGTCATTTGTCTAACATCAGATTAGACTAATGGAACAAACGGAATTTTGTTTTTTATATTTTTTTTCTCTAGTTGGCTCATCGATATAAAAGTCAATTAAGTAGATAGACTGGTACTAACCAGACTTGCCTGGAAAAAGGCAGAAAGAAATGAGGAACGCTGTTTTTTTTTCAAGAATATAAAGAGCGAGTCAGAGTGAAAATAATCACAAAATAATACAAAGAGGCACAAACATCTGTCGATATTTATATTTCGGAAATGACGAACGACACGTTTCTAATTTTGCAAGAGACTTTTTTTATCTGAAAAATTAGTTTTTTGCTAACGGTTGATGGATTATCAATATGTAACATTTGCCGAGAAATGTAATGTAAAAGCAACGAGAACAATATTCTCAATCAAAGTCACACGCACCAAAAAATAAGTCCATTTGTTCTTCTCCCTAGGATGCCAAATGACTACACATTCACTAGTATCTAGCTTTTTTTCTAACAACTATATCTATCATAATAATAAGACTTCTTATATTCATTTTTCTCTAGAGAAATTACTGTTGTATATTCTTTAAAATCCCTAAAGATATTCGATTTACTCACGCAGTGATAGACGATGTCTTTCTTTTGTATTAATAGTAACTATATTTGAATATTTAGGCACAGATTCGGTAGGAAATAAAGAAAAATAGCTTTCATACCAATCAGTAAAGATCATATCTTGAGATAAAACGAAATGATATGCTAGCGCAAATGTGTTGTCTATATTTACATACACTTATAGTCATTAATCATTTATACTTCACTCGAGTTTCCACGAGAATAAGCTTATTGATGTCATCGATGGTGTATTTCTAAATGATCGTAGATCTGAAAAAATGAGTTGTATCCTGTTCTATTTTTCTGTTTTTTTCCATTGAACGCATGACTATAATATAAATGATTGTTATAGCTCTTAGGAATAATATGCATTAAAAATATGCGTTTTCTTCTTCTTCTTCTCGGTAGATGTTTATCACATCTACTGGTTGTAAATCTTTATTTAAGATGTTTTATTAAATGAATACAGAACATAAAAAACAAACTCAAATTTAAATATTGAATTTTTGTATTTGCTGAAACATTGCCACCGATGAATTCATTACCCTGACTGGAAATAATTTTCCTGATTTCATTTTCATTTGCTTCGCTATTACATTTATCAATATTGCAGTTAAAATCAAGAAAATTTGATGAATCTTTGTTAGTACCCACGATATAATATTCTGAGCCTGTTATTAGATAATCAAAACCATTGAAAATATCACAGTTTCGTTCTTCTGATGTTTCGTAATATCGAGAATAATACCAGCATGTGCCATTGGGACAGCTAACTAACTGATATGAAGTATTATAACATTGTACTACATTTGAAGCGGTACCTGAATTAATAAGTTTTTCTGATAACGAATTGTAAAGCGGGTCGTAATTAAGAGCAGTTAATTTTGGAATAATATCCTTGGCATAATTCCAGTCACAATTATCACCGGATGTACAATAATAGTTAGTATGCTGATATTTCTCACTAGCTACATAGATAAAATATATAAAATGAGCTTCAATTTTGTCAAGTATGTTGATATTGAAATCGAGGTAATCCGGAAGTGATTGTGAATAAATTTCTACAATAGAATTCGTGTAATGTACCCTGATTTGCAGAAAACAGCCCCCATTAGACGGAACTAGTGTGCAATTAGCCGGTGGATTCACGGTGTCGCTAAAAGAACCACGATACCGACAATTTGTATAGCACTGACGTGATTGACGAACAGACAAAGCGATTCGATTTCCTTGAATTTCGAATAACTTTTATCGTAAACTGGAACGGAGTTTACTTCGAAAATGTTCTAGATCCACTGAACTACAAACGGCACAAAATAAACCAAGTACGAAAACGTTATATATCGTATTCATCTCAATCCAATGGATTTACTTTGATTTTATTTCTTTTTTTTTCTATTGTTTAGCCGCCAAAGATAAGTTTTTGGAGAATACCATTCTTTATATACAATGGCAACAAAAATCTCTTATCAAGGGAGTCTTTTGGCAGCCAAAGTTTTTTCCTTGAGAATAAGGCAATTCATTTCAAGACTAAATTTCAGTTTTATTGAAATAATAATAAATCATCGGTAATAAATATTGGAAAGATTTCGTCAAAATAAAAAAGTCCAAGAACACAAAACGATATAGAAGCATTGAAGTTGTATTTCTATTGAATTCGATGTTGTATTATCAAACGCACTGGTAGTAGATGTGCCAGTACTAGTAGTATTATCATTAAACGCACTGGTAGTAGAGGTGCCAGTACTAGTAGTATTATCATTAAACGCACTGGTAGTAGAGGTGCCAGTACTAGTAGTATTATCATTAAACGCACTGGTAGTAGAGGTACTAGTACTAGAAGTTCCATAATTTATATATTCGTTGCCTTGAGTCCTAATAATTTCTTTAATTTCATTCACATTGGCGTCACTGTTACATTGATCAATATTGCAGTTAAAACCAAGAAAATTTGATGAATTTTTGTTAGTGCCCACGATAAAATATACTGAGCCTGTTATTAGATAACCATAACCATTGAAAATATCACAGTCTCGTGGTTCTGATGTTTCGTAATATGGAGAATAATACCAGCATATCCCATTTGGACAGCTAACTAATTCATTTGAACTATTATAACATTGTACTACATTTGAAGCGGTACCTGAATTAATAAGTTTTTCTGATAACGAATTGTAAAGCGGGTCGTAATTAAGAGCAGTTAATTTTGAAATAATTTCCTTGGCATAAGTCCACGCACAATTATCGCCGGATGTACAATAATAAAGAGTACTGTGATATTTCACACTAGACTCATAGTCAAAATAGGTATAATGAGCTTCAGCCTTGTCAACTATGTTGACATCGATACCGAAGTATTCGTCAAGTGAAGATGAAGAAATTACTACCGTAGAAGAGGTGTAATTTACAGTGATTTCCAGGTGACAGGCGACATTAGACTGAATTACTGTACAATTGGGTGGTTGTGTGATGGTATCACTAAAAGAACCACGATAACTACAATTTGTATAGCACTGATGTGATTGACGAACAGATAAAGCGATTCGATTTCCTTGAATTTCGAATAACTTTTGTCGTAAACCGGAACGGAGTTCACTTCGAAAATGTTCTAGATCCACTGAACTACAAACGGCACAAAATAAACCAAGTACGAAAACGTTATATATCGTATTCATTTCAATCAAATGAATTCACTTTGATTTTATTTCTTATTTTTTTATATTGTTTAGCTACTAAAGATAAGGTTTAGGAGGTTGCCATGCATTATATTCAATGGCAACAAAAATCTCTTATCAAGGGAGTCTTTTGGCAGCCAAAGTTTTTTCCTTGAGAATAAGGCAATTCATTTCAAGACTAAATTTCAGTTTTATTGAAATAATAATAAATCATCGGTAATAAATATTGGAAAGATTTCGTCAAAATAAAAAAGTCCAAGAACACAAAACGATATAGAAGCATTGAAGTTGTATTTCTATTGAATTCGATGTTGTATTATCAAACGCACTGGTAGTAGAGGTACTAGTACTAGAAGTTCCATAATTGATATATTCATTGCCTTGAGTTCTAATAATTTCTTTAATTTCATTCACATTTGCGTCACTGTTACATTGATCAATATTGCATTCAAATTCAAGATGATTATATGAAGTTATATTAGAATTTAAAACGTAATATTCTATACCTGTCGCCATATAAACATAAGAGCTGTCCCAAGGATAACATGACCTGTTGTCGAGTAATCCAAAAAGTAGATGATAATACCAGCATGAACCATTGGGACACCCCGTTATTCCGGTGAAAATATCATGACATAGCGTTACATTTGGAGAAGAACCTGAGTGATAAAGTTTTGGTAATAACGAATTGTAAAGTGGCTCATAATTAAGAGCAATTAATTTTGGAATAATTTCTTTTGCATAATTCCAGGCACAGTAATCATCAGATGTACAATAATATGTTGATATATGAGCTATATCATTAGATATAAATATAAAATCAAAATAATGATACTCAACTTTATCAAATATAATTTTATTTGAACCAAGATGAGTCTCAGCTGGATATAAATTAAGCGATACTATTAACTTTGTGTAATCTAAAGTAATCTTTACGTAACAGCCACTACTCGATTGGACACCAGTGCAGTTTGCAGGTAAATTCACTGTATCATTAAAAGAACCATAATAACTACAGTTAGTATAGCAGAGTAGTTCACGTGAGCGAAGAACCGTTGTATTCTCATTCGATGATTTTTGTGGTAAATCAGCACGAAATTTATCTTGAAACTTTTTTAGATCTACTGCAGTACACACTGTACAAAATAAACCAAGTACAGCAATTATATTTATTGGATGCATTTCAATTAAATAAATACTCTTCGATTTCGTCTTATTTATATACAAAATTTTCGAATGTTGTCATTATCTATCATTTAAAGTACATAAACAAGCATAAAAATGACTTTCTAAAAGGTTAACATTCACTTGATTTCATTTACGCCTTCGACAAAAAAATTTATTGTTTTTTTATATTTCGCATTTATTTGGTTTAATTGCCGAGTATGTTTACAGTTTTAATCTTATATTTTTAGAAAATAAAAACAAACTCCAGTTTACATATTGAACTTTCGTACATACAGAAAAAACACCGTTGATAAATTGATTACCTTTATTGTAAATAATCGATTTGATTTTATTTCTATTTGTATCACTATTACATTTTTCAATATTACAAGAAAAGGACAAATAATTCGAGGAGTGTACGTTAGAATTCGAAAGATAGTAAATACTACCCGTCTTAAAATTACAATATTTGGAAGAATAACAGTATCTTTGTTCTATTGTTTCATCAGACAGATAGGAATACGAGCAGGTATCATTATGACAACTAACGAGCTTGGAATCGTTATAACATTGTTTTCTATTTGAAGAAGAATTTGGATGCAAAATTTTTGGTGATAGCGAATTGTAGAGTGATTGATAATCAAGAGCAATCAATTTTGGAATCATTTTCTTTGCATAATTCCAAGCACAATTATCACCGGATGTGCAATAGTAAGAGAAGAGATGCTCGATACTTATGGGATTATATTCGAATGCAACAGAGTGATATTCTGCTTCATCTGATGTAATATAAGGATCGCTGAGATGTTCGTTAGCTTGAGTTGAATAGATTTCTATCATTGAATTCACATAATCCACAGTATTTGTTACGTAACAACCAAAGTTAGTTCGAATTTTTATACAATTAGTAGGTGAGTTTACTTTATCAGTAAAAGAGCCTCGATAAGTACAATCGGTATAACAATAATATGACTGATGATAAGTTGTTACATTTGATTTCAATGATGATTTTTGTACTTTTGCATTACAGATTAAACACAATAGGGCAATTATGGCAATTGTAAATGTTAATCGACTTGAAATATAATTGATCTTTTTCATCATGTAAAGTTTACGACAAGAACAAAAAAAGATTTTATTGTGATACACTACAAATACAATAAAAATTTATCTCTGAAGAAAAAGTTTACGATCGAAAATAAAGTATAGTTGATGTCAAGGTTAGCCACTGTTTATTGTTATTTATTTTGAAAGTAAAGAATGCAGAAACACAGGATGATATACACGTACTGAATTTGCATTTGTATTGAATCAAATATTGAGCTAGTATTGGAAGTTGAATAGCTTTTATAATTGATATATCGATTACCTTGTGTGTTGATGATCTGTCTAATTTCATTTACATTTTCATCACCATTACATTTATCGATATTACATACAAAGTATAGGTAATTAGATGAATTTATGCTAGAATTTGAAGTATAATACGCACTGCCTGCCAACAAAAAAGCAGAATCGTAATAATAATAATAATGATAGCAGTCTTTATCTTTTGTTATTTCAAAGTTGAAATGCTCATACACGCATTTATCATATACACAAGTAATTAATTCATCCAAGTTATTATAACACTGCGTTAGATTTGAAGAAGAACCTGAATAAAAAAGTTTTGTTGATAACGAATCATATAATGGTTGATAATCAATCGCAATCAGTTTTGGAATAATTTCTTTTGCATAATTCCAATCGCACCCATCACCTGATGTGCAATAATACTCAAATAGATGGTATTTACTGTTAGAAGGATATGCTAAATAAGTTTTGTGAGATTCAGACTTGTCAATTGTGATACCGTCATCATCGAGATAATAATAATTTGAAATCGAAGAAATTGTAACAATTGAGTTGGTATAATCTAGAATTGTTTTCAAGAAACAACCGCCGCTAGTGTTAACTAAGCTGCAATCAGCTGGTGGTTTCACCGTATCGGTAAAAAAACCTACATAAGTGCAATTGATGTAACAGTAATGAGATTCACGTGGACTAAGAATCGTTGCATTTGCATTGAAGGATTTTTTTTGTAGATGAGGAATGAATTTATGTCGAGGATTTATGAGATCCAGTCCAGTACACACTGCACACAATAAACCAAATATAATAAGAATTGTATATATTGAATACATTTTCTTTGATTGATAAATTTTTTGTAGTTTGTCATCAGTTATATTTTATTACAATGAAAAACTTCTTATCAAGAAAGATTTTATACGATCATTTCTTTTATTATGAATCATGAGAAATACAAAATACAATCGTTCCAATAAACAATTCAAAATTAGAAAAAACATTTCCAGAAACACCAAATTAAATATATCCACTGAAATTGAATTTTTATGGAATTAGATGTTGTATTGTCATATGTAGTGGCTCTAGAAGTTCCACTAGATGTACTAACTGTAGATGTTTCAGTGGATGTAGCAGTGGTAGATGTTTCAGTGGATGTAGCAGTGGTAGATGTTTCAGTAGTTGTATAGTTGATATACTCATTACCTTGTGTGATAATGATCTGTTTAATTTCTTTTTCAGTAATTTCATCATTACATTTGTTTAAATCACAAGTAAAACTAATAATATCATGATCGTATTTGGGAGAACTAGGTGAATATCGTACTTGTCCAGCTTCAACAAAACGTTCTCCAAAAACAGAACAAAATCTTGTTTTAGTTAACTTATAATCATCATCATCATTGATATTTTCGTAAAATTGACATGTACCTAATGGACAATGAACTAATTCAGTATTATTATAACATTCAGTTAAATTTGAATGACCATGTACATTGAAAACTTTAGGTAGTAATGAATTATAGAGTGGCTCATAATTAAGAGTAATTAATTTCGGAATTATCTGTGTAATATATTCCCATTCACAAAAGTCACCTAACGCACAAATATAATCAATCAAATGATTGACTACTCCATCACCAAATTCAAAATGTGCTACATGTGATGTTATCGATTCAAAACTACTATTGTCTACGATTAAACTTCCAGCAATTCGATATGAATAGATCGATATACTTCGTTCTTGATAATTCAAAATAGCTGTTACTTCACAACCGAGATCAGTTTCATCTATAGTACAATCAGTTGGCATGCTGACAGTATCATTGAATGAAATAATAAAAAAACAATTGACATAGCACCGATGTAACTGACGTTGTGTTTCTAACAAATTCGATGCATTGTTCGGTACAAAAACTAGATAAACTATTAAAATCGTGTAGATCAAGTTCATGATTATAAAGAAATCGTTTTTTTTTCAAACTTTATTCAAGATTTATACTCAATAGCTAATTACCCTCAAGATAAGAACTTTATTATATTAGTTTAAGTAAAATAAAACAAAAAGAAAAGAAAGAACTTTTTTAAGCTCCGGCTGTTGCATGTAATGGAACACAGATAGAAAAGAAATAAAGAGCAATAGACAAAGTATGCCCATCTGGTGATGTTTCTCTTTTCTCATGCCCGAGAGAGAGAGAGAGAGAGAAACGACGTAGAAAATCATCAGAATTTTTTTCTTTCTACGTGGGCCTAACCACTACCGGCTGTGCGTGTGTGCGAACACGTATGAATGAGTGACGGAAGACAGATGGAGCAACAACGACAACAACAGACGTGTGTTATTACTAGTAGTAGTAGTAGTTGCTGTTCATTTGACGTTCTTTATCATTTACAAGAAGTAGCTTAACTATGTCAACAACGAAGGCTATTCGAGTAGAGCAAATTACGATTGATCTAGTAAAGATTGATTTCACTTTTTCGACATTCTAGAAACGTACCCGGAAATCGATTACATCTCTTCGTCCATCTATTGTGTCGTCATCTTCAACTAATCTTTCAAATCATCGAACAGTTTGTCATTTGTGTGGGCATTTAGGTCAAACGAAATTTCTCTCGATCGATAAGAATGGTTATGAATTTCTTCGTCATTTACCACCTGCACCTGGCGCTTCATCGATTGATGATCGTACATCAAATGTTCGAGCTTGTCATCTGTGTATTCTTCTTCTCGACAAACAAAAAGAACTCAATCATACAACGAAAAGTTTCTTTTTCAAAGGATTCTTTCGATCAACTGGTTCATGTCATACGGATTCGCCTGAAGAACAAGATATTTCATCTGCTGAACCAATTCAAAATCGATCTCTTCCTCCACCTCTTCGCATAACCAACGAACTTTCCTCGTTAGATTCATTCTTAAAATCGACACGTTCTCATTTTCAATCTGAATATACATCATTACTATCATCTTCAAAAATTCTCTCATATGACTCATGTCAACTTTGTTCTTCAATCAAACCTCGTGGTACACTCTATTCCCTGTCGAAAAAGCAATACGAATTTCTGCATTCATCTCAAATCGATGTTTGTACATTATGTTATTTGAATTTTGTCGATCAATATAAAAAACAAGTCAAACCACCTTACCGTCGACCGCATCCACAATGTTATCTCTGTCGTAATCGATTGACTTTCGTCGATTGGGAAATTAAATTTCTCGATACAGAATATTTGCCATTTCTCTTGAATCTTCCGAATCACGATGAACAGTTATACGATAATCAACGTTTAGCATTAACATGTGATCAATGTTTTTACACGATACTCTTTCAATATATCGATCAAGAACGTGAACATATTCCTCAACATAAACGTACATATACATGGCAATGTACGTATTCCTATGAAAATGAACAATATTTTCGTCAAGCAAATGAACTTTTTTTATGAAATATTTATTATCAAATAAAGCAACACCTTAAAATCTATACAAATAAGGGAAGAAAAGAAAAGAAAAGAAAAGAAAAGAAAAAAGTGGAAAAAAAAACGCTAACGAGAATGATCTTTTGTTTTTAATGTCTTTGAATTGACTAGATGAACATGCTGAAAGTTCTTTCTCTCTCTCTCTCTTTCGCTTCACACAGTACTCGTTTTCGATTGTGAAAGAAGAGTAAAATTATTTGTTCCATTTTCTTGTCCATTCGGTTCATCGTTATCAATTAATGATTGCTGTTCATCTTCATTTTCATCAATATCATATAATTCATCTGTTTCATCGAACATCGGCGCTGGTCGTCGTCCGACAACGAGTGTCAATTGATCAGATGACGAAGCTAATAATGGAACAACTTGATTACATTCCATACGTGTTACATCGATATCATTGACCTTTATACGACAACAACAAAAAAACGAATGAGAATTTGATGATGTTTCTCTTTGTTGATATTACTTTGTAGATTCTCATGCATGGGATCAATGTTCCTTCTAATTCAGCGGGTCCATTAGGTCGAATTTTATTTACATAAACACCCGTTCCGTAGAGTCGATCGGATATTGAAAAGCCGAAATCGAGAACACGTTTATCTCGTTTGAGAATTAAACTAATTGAATCAGGTGGCATTCGAAATCGTGCATAATTATCATACGGATTTGGTCGAAGTGATTTTTCATCAGTTGGAATCGAACGTGTACCGTTCGGTGCTTGATAATGTTGATGATCATTCACAATAATATCTTTCGTTGTTGTCGTTGTTGTTTCACTGTGATCGCTGAGACGATTTTCAAGATTCGAACTGTTCCACGATTCCATGGCTGAATCAACTGACGGCGTATAATCTTCTAGAGACAAGCAAATTATCAAAGATAAAAGCAATTCATCAGTTTTGAACTTTGTTGTGAATGAATTAATCGAGAAATTTTCAGTGTGATTTCATCGCCACTTGTTTGTAATAATCGAATGGCTTCATTTAAACCTTTACCACGTAAAGTAACATCATTGATTGCTAGAATTCGATCGCCAATATGAATTGCATTGGTTCTATTCAAACAAAAAGAAATTCAATCTCTCATGGTAATCAATTTTTAATTTCGTAATTACCGATCAGCTAAACCTCCTTCACATAAATCCGAAACAATAATCGGCTCAAAAACATCTTCACTTCCTGAAATAGTCAAACCAAGTGGTCCCCTGAACATAAAAGAACATATATCTTTTTTCCTTATTCTTCAATTTTCTTTGACGAACCCCTGTCGAAACAATTGAACTTTGTAAACGACTACATTTTCGCATAGATTGTCTTCAGCATAGATATCATCTTTTTTAATTCGTAATCGTACGACATCGTCACACGTCTTCAACAGTAAAGCTATGTCATTGAGACTCTTGCCACGTAATGAATGAGCATCGATTGAAAGTAATTGATCGCCCGGTTGAATCATTCCGCAACGATAGGATATACTACCTCGTTTAACATCGCTAATTATTGGAACTTCATCTGTTCGAGATGAACGAGAATCTTTTGAAAACAAACGAAAGAAATCATAACATATCGGAAGTATGTTTAGCTAACAAACAGATGACATACAAGTGACAGATAGGCCAAGATCGAAATTTTTTCGAAGAATTTTTACTTGACAGATACCTGATGAGAGCATGACTGAATCTAAAATGAAAACACCCCTCAAGACATTATCGAATCGACGTTTATATCATTCAAATTTACCAGTCACATCGAATTCAATTTCTATATGTATTTGATGAGTCGATCGTTTAATTAACGAACGAGCATCTTCAATCGACATTCCTTCTAATATTTGACCATTAATTGCGAGAACACGATCGCCAACTTGAAGTATACCCGATCTAAATTTTATTGCTTTTTTTTTTCGTCATTTAATTTACAATAAGATTTCCCTACTTTTCAGCAATACCACCCGGTTCTAAATATCCAATAACAGGCGGTTGCATTAAAATATCCGATGTAAACGATGGGCCTTGAAGTGTAAAACCAAAACTACTAACAGATTCATTTGTTCCCATTCGATTCATGTTTAATGAATCAAGTTGAAGTATACAATCCATAATTTCTGTATGGCACATTTGATTCGATAGAACTGTTTGATAACATGAATTCAATGAACCTATTTAACAAGAAAAAGAATATCAAATATTCGATTTCTTTTTTCAATCACGCAATGTGTTAGACAACAAATTCAAAAGTTTGCTTTCATCGTACGAACGATGATGGTATTCAAAAAATTAGTTTACCTAACTCCTGAAGATTATACATCTTCGTAATGAATGGAGACGTTCTGTTCGATGGTTTCATATCTTATTTTTAGAAAAAGATTCGATTTTGAAAACGAGAAAAAAACAAACAAACAAATCATGATGAATATCTTACTCAGTGAGTTATGTCGAGTTTTATTCATGGATTTTCTTGGATAATTTTGATAGTTATTCTTCATTGACCAATGATTCATTTGAACTGATGAACGATAGGATGCTTGAGGCATGGTTTCATTTACTGTAACTACAAAGATCAAGTACGACAATTGAAAATCATTTTTTTTTTCGAAATCAAACCTCGATTTGGTATTGGCTCAAGAATTGCGTTCAAAGCACAGGCTGGTGTTACTTCAATTCGACAGAAATCACCTGTACATGATCGAAGAACTGTATTTGCATCATTTAAACAAATTCCATCGAACGATTTCTGATCAATTGCATTGATTTGATCGCCACAACGAAGTGCTCCACAACTAAATCGAATTTGTATTGTTTTTTTTTCTTTCTGTGTGAAATCATCTTACCGATCGGCGATACTCGCTGGTTTGACACTATCAATGACGATAATTGAACGTTGATTTCGAATCCATCTTTGTGCAACACTGATGCCAATAGTTGAGCCGGGAGATTTTTCAATTTCGATTAATAATGGTCCAGTTGCATGTTTGACACTATCTGTAAAACAAATCAAAATCAATATTTCGATATTTGTTCTAATCGATTGAACACGCGCTTACCAACGATTGCAACATCGTATTCAATCAAAAATAAAGTCGTACCACGACATTGTCTCATAAGATTATACGCATCTTGTAATGTTGCTCCGTTTACATTAATACCATTGATAGCTAAAACACGATCACCAATTTTAAGTGTACCTTCTCTACAAATAAATTAAATTTTTCAAAAAAGAATTATAAATTCGAATGTACGTATGTATATATTTACTTATCAGCTGGTCCTTGTGATCGTATCTTTGTTATGATAAGTGGCCGTGATGTAGCCTTGTCATCTGTACTTCCTCCACGTAGAATAAATCCATAGCTTTGACCTTCTTTTTCTAATTGAATTTGAATAGTTTTTGTCTGTACTGTATTGCTTGCATGCATTGCTTGAAAAACGAAAAATTAAATTAGTATGTTTTAGTTTTGATGAGTACATACGCCATTTAGGTAAATCATATTCAATATCTAAAGTTAACTGATCACCAACTTGTTTAATTAAATCAATAATCTGTTCATGTTTAAGGCCAGATGTTTTAATACCATTAATACCAGCGAGAATATCGCCAACTTCGAGAACATCAGATTTTTGTGCAATTGAACCTGATTTCAATTGAGCTACACGAGCTTTGCCATCCTTATCGACACCGCCTGAGATTGTCAAACCAAGTGGCGAGCAATCTTTTCGGATTAGTTCAATAGTTGTTCGACCTTTGATCGCTAAGACGAAAGAAAATATTTTTCTCAAACTATAAAATCAATCGGAAAAAGAAAAAACTTCACTCACTACCACGTGAAGATAATGCGGGACTAGGCGCAACCCATTTACACATAGCTATAGCGCGTTTTATATCCCATAACGAACTGCCATTTTCACAGCTCATCTCCACTTCTTTATGTTGAGTATGTATGAAGGTGCAAATGCAATGAATAGTATTGAGGGAGTAGGAATAAGATGTAGGCGGGCTCAATTCATGGTTATAGGACAAAGAAGAGAACAAGTGTCACTTCACTCTTTTTCTCCCTCTCTCCCTCTCTCTCTCTCCTTTCGCTTGTGTCTTTCTAGGTTGGCATCGAGTGTTTTCTTTTACTCTGTAATTCTTCTTTCTTTTGCTTTTTTCGCTCTTCCTTCTTCTTCGCTCTCTCTCACTCGTTTGCCTTTGAACCTTCTTAGTTGCGTATATATATATAGACCACTGTGTTCGATAACAGCCCATCTATATCCAACATGCCATGTACCACATTATCAAATATTACCATGATGAAAAATGTGTGTTTGTACATATGCATTAGTATGCAAACGAAGAGAAGAATGAGTTGATCTTTCGAGTGTATTGCATATGCACGTATGTGCACATATAAAGAAGAATTATCGCATGGCGTAATGATCGCGATTCATCGACTAGAGAGAGAATATTATTACAAAGTGAAGAATAGAAAATGGATATTATTTGTCTTCCTCTTATTCATTGTCACCACGAAAATGAAATATAAATAAATCATTAGTAAAAACGAGTTCTTTTCAAAACAAAACTGAACGTTTTTTTTTCTTCTTTGTTTAAAATACTCACTCTTTGAAAACGTTTTCGATAGTTTCTCTTTGATGAGTCCATCGAGTTTCTTCTTTGAAGATTTTCGTTTCGAACCACAAAACATTTTCATATTAAGTACCACTTTTAACAATATATCAAATGATGACAATGATCAAAATGAAAATATTCATATCTTTGCGTACTTATATTTGATATTAATCAATCGATCACTATCAATGTTCATTGAACATAACAGAGAAAAGAACTAGAAGGTGGAGTAAAGGTCATTGTCAACAGTCTCCTATTTTGTAGTATGTTAAGAGCTACAACTAACGTACAAAGAAGAAGAAGAACAAGAAGCGAAAAAAAAAAACGAAACTCAAAAGAAAAAAAAATCGCTGACTTTTTTTATTTCTATGACAGTCCTTCGACAATCGTGATTGATTGTCGCAATAGTAATCAAGATAATGATAGTATCTAATTAAAAATGCAACAGTAAAAAAGAAATGACTAATATCGTCGATTACGATGAAAGAGAGGAAAAGAAAAAGATTCAAACTGATGATAGGAGCAATTGTTTATATTTGTTTCATTTTGTTCGGGTTTTTTTGTTCTTTTTCTTTTTACGACAACTACCTTGAATTTCTTTTTCTTTCGTACGAAATCTAAATGCATTTAATCGTTTTTCAAAAATCAAGCCCGGCAGACAAGAAGAAAACGAAACTGCTTAGTTACAACATACGACCATGAATGTTTGGTCTGAACCTACCTAAATGATTGTATGAGAAAACGATTGTATTTTGATACTGATTATCAAATGATGTACGTCGTTTCGATGATGTACACGAACGTAACCAAAGAGCCGAAAGCGAACGATATTTAGCAAAACGACGTTCGAATGGTGATAAACGAGATGTATTCGTTGAAGTTGAAATCAATGTTGGAAAAAGATTTGATAGTTCAAGTGTAGATAAACGCGTGTTCCAACTCATGTCGTTTCTCAGTATTCACATCGACAAATAAACATACCATATCGCTCTTTCTCTTATCATGCACTGAATACATCATCTATCTCTAACTCTATGCACGTATTATATATGTAATAGAAGGTCGATCACTCAGCTTTTCTTCTCTCGAACACATATGCCGGTAATATCATCATTATCATGCGTTGTATTTATCTCGATTGATCTTTTAGAGAAACATTAAGGAAAAATATGAACAAATAGAGAATCACTCACTAAAGACGATATTAACAGAGGCGACATATATCAAGAGATAAAACAAAATACGTATATTACCATTAATGTCATCGTCACTTTTTAAACAATTGATTTTCCAACTCGGCATATTCGAATTGAATCTTGAATAGAACGTGACTTGCTATTGTATCGAATCGTTGTGTTGTGTTGTACAAAAAAAGACGACAAGTCCGATCGGATAAAATGGATAGGAGAAAGAGAAGAAGACGAAGACGAAGAAGGGGTTGAAAGCATTTGATGTATAGTATCGAAATACATGTTGATTTGATATGTATATTTGTCTCGATTTTTGTTAATAGAACAGCATGATCAAATGATCATTGGCGAAGAGAGAAAATATTTGGTGACGTTCTTTTTATTTTCAGATTGAATTTTCAAGGTAATTGACATATATGCATGTAGTATATTGTATTTTCTTTATCGTTAAAAATAATTATCCTTGCATACTGAGTCATGAGTGTCTATTCACGCGTGCTATGTAACGCCCTAAGAACACCGAATAAATAAAAAAACACTCACAAGTGTACCGAACGAAGAATAAACATATCAAATGCCGTTAAACGATGCTGATTTAGCTCGTCGACGTTTATCCATTGGATATCCAGTTGATCTCGTTGATTTTATTGTTTATTCATATACTGACAATAAAAGCAAACAAATGAAATTAACATCAATTCATCGATTAATTTATTTTCTCGACACAAATATTCATCATATGCAATTCTGTTGGATCGAAGTTTTCAATCGTAGTCGTGTTCATCTACCGAAAACTATTGAACGACTTTGTAACTATTTGGACATTCATCCGTTAATCATCGAAGACATCTCGACATTAACATCATCGATTAAAATCGATATTTTTCCCGAGAAAACTGCTATTTATTTACTGATGAAAATGATTGCATGGACCGGTGAACGTGTTGAACAACAGCAAATTTCATTATATTTTCAACCACAACGTAAACTTCTATTAACATTTCAAGAGAAAACTCTCAATGAACAATCATATTTTGATTCGATACGAAATCAACAACAAATGAATATCGAACATCTATTTTGTTCGTTGATTTATACGATTATCGATCGGTAAAATAAAACAGTATTTTCTTTTTCTTCTTCTTCTTTTCGAATTCATCTCTAACGCGTACGTAGATCAATTGATGTCATCGAACAGATCGCTTTGAAAATCGATCAATACGATGAACAATTTATGAACAATAAACCATCGTCAAATTTCGATACATTTCAATCAATCTATCGTTTAAAACATGATTTACTTCATCTAAGAATTCTATTCAATCCATTGAGAGACATCATGTGGCGTTTAGAACGAACAACGAATGATCAAAATGCTTTTCTTCATTTAAAAAATTATCGATTAGATTTACATCATCATCTAATTCGATCATCAGTCAATCCAATTCATTTATCACCTTTACCAATGACAACGACTCATGATCGTCGACGATCATCAGTCTATTTCAATGAAAATTCTTATCAGTATTTACGTGGTTTAGATGATCATATGAATTTACTAATAAATTCCATTGAAATTGAACGTGAACATATTTCAACACTCGTTTCATTTTGGTTGACATTCACAGATAATCAAACACAACGTATACTTAAATTTCTCATGTTAATCACGGTTGTCTTCATGCCTTGTATGTCATTAACAGCAATGTGTTCAATGAATTTCGATAACGAACCACCAATGCATTTCAAATATGGATATTTTATTATCGTTCTAGTATTGGCAACAATATTGTCAGGAATGGTTACATGGTATAAACATAAAAAATGGATTTAAATTTCGCGAGAGAGAAAAAAAAGTGATGTCTAATGAAGAGATCGATTAGTTGACTTTGGTCGATCGATAATATATCTTGTTCGACTTGGTCGATTAATTGCTAATGTTCGTGGTTTAATTTGAGGAGCAGAATGAGGAGTAGAATGATTCGATGACGTTGAAATCGTTACATTTAATATCGGATGTTCATCACGAGCTATACGTGTCCAACGTTCGAGTAATGTTTGAGCACTGTATTCGATTTTTTCTTGATCTTTCATTGAATCTAATAGACCACGATGTCGACCCATTAACATCGTTAGAATGAGAACAATTTTCGATGGACTCGAGAGAACAGTTGCAAATGATGATTTCACATTTGGATAGCCTAATGTTAAACCGACAGCACCAAATGCTGATACAACTTCGAAAATAATTCTAAATACAGTTATATTCTCATCGATGGGTGTCATATGATGATTTTCGAATGCACAAATAAGAAATATAAATATGAACAACCATGTACGTGTTCTTGTCAGTAATGTCGATGCATGTGAAAGCATTCGACGTGCCATAAGAAAAAGAAATAAACGTAATTTAATCCATGTTGTTTGTCTTGTTCGACTTAGACTTCGATCTGTACGTTTATTCGGAAGAAAATGTTGTTCAGCTCGTAAACGTGCATTTAAACTGTGATCACGTAATATTCGATGTAAATGTCGAAGTGGATAAACATCGGAATTCATTGATATATTATCATCCATTGATTCCAATGATGATTGACGTTTTCCAGCTTCAATATAAACTGTTTCTTTATCTTGAATCGTTTGCCACATTAATTCAAATGCTTTTGTATCCAATGCACATAACACTTGCGGCTTAACAGCCATCAAAAGTAAGAAAACAACTAATGTTCCTTCAGAAAATAATGTTACATCAACTGTTTGAAAGCCAGCAAAACGAGCTGAAATTGTATGAAATACAAAAATAAGAAAACGTTTACCACTTGAATAACTACTAAAACTTTGAGAATTAAAATCAAGTATCAATGCAACAATAACTCCGAGTGCATAGAGAGCAAATGTAACTGTGAGATAGATTCGTGTTTGAATTGTTGGAAAAAGAACTGTTGATAGACGATGATTATTCAAAAGAATATAATCGAATATAACTTTATGATGCCAAGGAACTAACCGACGAACGAACATGATTACATTACGAAATATAAATGGAAAAAATGCATTTCCACTCATGATTAACTAGATTGAAGAAGATTTTCTAGCTTTTAGACAATCCTTATGTTAAACTTACAAGCATTACAACGATATTGAAAACAATATCATCAACGAATCTTATTAAATTATCTGACCATGGGGTTAAACCGTTTTGATTGAAACCTGTTACTGTAATTATAAATGATGCATACCAAGGATTAACAGGTCGACCATCTTGTTTCAAGTATGATGGTCGATATCGAACCTGCAACCATGCACCAATGATGATATATAAAATAGAATAAAGTGTCATACATGTTGTTGGTATCAATGCTAAACAAGATAGATAAGCTCGATATCGAAGTTGTTCAGCATTTGGTAATTGAGCAATTTTTGTTCGAGCTTCAGATGAATATTCGTGATTTCGATCCAGAGTTACTGGCAAATGATATGCTAAATGATCATCATCAACTCGCAAACCTTCTTCATATTTATGTGTTCGTGATTTAATAATCAAAGCTGGCAATGTACTAACCGTTATTCCACTAGCTAATGTTAATAACATGAGAACAACTTGTGAATAAGTTGATAGACGAGCAAAATCAATTGAAACCAATCCACAACCATAGACACATGATGATGCAACAAACCAAGTATCAATAAATCGAACACGCATATAATGATTCGGTCGAAAGTAGTTTTCTATTAGCACAACGACCAAACCTCCGAGAAGTCCATTGGTAATGAAAATAAGAATATGAATGTAGAAATAATGTTGCATGCGCCATCGATATTTGCTCCAAATCGATCGTTTTGTTTTCGTTTCTGATACATCTGAACTATTACTACTTGAACTGTCATCGATTATTCGTCGGCCATAGTACGAATCCATTCGTGTGCTATGTTCAAGATGAATATCAATGTAAGACGGTAATTTAAAAAAAGCAATTGCATAAGAAACTGTCGCATTTTATAATTTCTTTTTTTTCTCTCTTTTCAATCGATATTCTTGCCAGTTGGCCTGGATATTCGTGTGTGTATACACCTCAAGAAATCATTGTTTGTACAGAGTGTGAAGGAGAAAAAAAATGTACTTTACGTTCCCATTGATTATGCATCAGTTGAACTGAGTAGGCAGTTCTCATGATGAAGAGAAAGAAAAAAAGTCTGCTCAAGAACATTTTTATTTCAATCAAAATTCATTTGAAAATTTTTTTAATTGGATGGCAGACTTTCAATGAGTATTCTTTGAGTCTATCGAGAAATATTCGTCGAAACAATGGACTCGATAATGTATAGATATAGAATGATTTCGAATAATTCGAATAATAGAGTAAAGTCGTCAACGACATGAGAAAGGCGCCGATAGACTTTTTCGTACCAGTCAAATTGGGAGATAGGATATAATAAGCATAGTAAATCATTCGAGTGAGAATTAACAATGAACTAAAGCCAATTTGAACGAACATCATCTCAAGAAAGAAAACAAAAATAGATCGAAATAATGAAAATATTTCACTTACAATCATCAATTGTCTGTCAGTTTTCTCATTGAATCGTACTTGTTTTTCGTACATTCTCGTTCGAAGTTGTTTGATATTGATTAATGTTAAATAACCAAATATTAACATTACAATATGCGGTATTACACCTAGCCAAAATACTGCAAACATACCATCGAAAATAGCGTATCCATTGGGAATTGTTGCACATTTCGGTCGAAGATCGTACGAATAGAGAATATGTACACAACTTATTAGACCAGTAAAAACAGCAATTAAACTCGCACGATAGACAATTTTCATTTGACTAAATGAACGTAAACGTGAATGAATCGATGTCGATAGATATCGATCAATAGATGTTAATAGAACGAAATATGTTGCTATTAATGGTATTGATGAAACGAAATACGCTCGACATTTACAGTAGATTCGATTATGATTTTGTAGATCGCTGATGGAATGATCGGCGATGAAACGTGTTATTAAACCGAAACAAATGGAAAATAATTCGAATATTGATGAACAAAGAAAATAAAATGCACATGAATTTCGACGTAATTGTGGTGATGTAAATGTGAGAAAATTACACAAACATCCTAATGTACCGATTATTAACAAAATAATCGGGCCGTAAAAAGTCATTTGATCAACGATGATTTCCAGTGTATGATTCGACATCGAGCAAATGAAAAAATGAGAAAAAAAAATACCATCTGTCAATTATTCTCAAATTTCGAACAATCATTTTTGTTATCTTTTGACATAGAAAATCGATAGTTCCTTTTCGTTGAATCATCGAGTTCAAACTAATTAACAACAATTATTCATAGGAAAAGGTGACATTATTTTTATTCTTTATTATACGTTGAGTAAAACTAGACTATTATTAATTAATATTGTATTACTCTTAGACATCAATGACATACTTTCAATGAACAAGAAAAAAACGCACAGGGGTTAAAACAACATTTAGTTTGTTAAGTATAATTACTAGACCGTAATTGTATCAAGTAGGAAAAGAATGCGAAAGCGTTTTGAAGAGAAAAAGAAAGAAAAATGTCAGATACATCTGCAGCCATAGGGATTGAGAATCGAGGATGTTCGGTACAGTCACCTTTAATATTCGTAGAAAATCCATTCTTTCTCCACTATGTCGTTCTCTATTTAATTGAGAAATTAAGTGCACGCTTTGAGTTACTTAACTATTTATTTATTCAAACTGTATGGAAACTCAGGTGTCAATCTATTTGAATTTCATTCTAAACAATGTCTCGATATTCTAGCCGACATTTTTGTGGGGGTTTCTAATAACTTTTTTATTTTAATATCTAGGAAATGTTTGTCTTTGCGGAAAGAAAGAAAGAATAGGCCAAAAAAACGTTTGAAGCAATAAAAATGTCTAATTGAAAATGACTTGCTCAACAAAAAGATTTTAATCAGGGAGAAAATTGTTTTTCTAGATTTATATTTACATTGAAATTAACAAAAGGAAACACTAAAGGTAAATGATAGTTGTTGTTATTTTTTCTTCATTGAGACAATTTCTTTACGTATTTGATCGAAAATAAGATGTTAAAAGGGTCATTTTTATTTAAAAAAAAAATCTCCTTGATGTATTTTAGAAAAGACAAAATTTCTGCACTTCGTGTTACTAAGAGAAAGAAAGAAAACGCCCGTCTGTTGTGACGCAGAAGAAAATAAATCATCATATCATTCGACGTTAAAATGGAAACCAGTCGAGGACAAAATTCGAACGTTCGTATCGCGTGTATGCCTGTCGATTCACGTGTTTTATGTGCGATTTGTGGAGCTTCAGCGATTGGTATGTCAGTCAATTGTCGAAAAATTCAAACGAACAATTTTGTTTTTCGTTATTTAGGTCGAAATTTTGATGCATACACATGTTTGTCCTGTAAAGGTATTGAATTATGTTACACAAAGAAAATTAATAATTTGTTCAATATTTTCTAGCGTTTTTCCGACGAAATGCTTACAACAATCACGTAAAAGAAGAAGAAGGAAAACATTAATTTTCTTTGACATTTCCTTTTAGGTCCGCTTGACATGCCGAGCAAATAATAAATGCGAAATTACGATCACAACACGTCGACATTGTTCAGCTTGTCGATTAAATAAATGTTTTCGAAAAGGTATGAAGAAAGAACTCATACGAAGTTTGGTGGCTCTTAAACAAGCGTCAAATACCATGATCATACATCGACATAAACTCGAACAATTGTTTTCTGTAAGAATAAAGCAAAATAGATTTCGATTTCTTTTTTGAAACTAATACGCATTCACACAGATCGATGTCATTCCAATGAATAATCAAATACTTTTAAAAGCTGATGATTGGAATTTAATAAGTAACATTCGCAATGCATATGAAAACGATTGCATAGAGAAATTTGTTAATTCACATCAAACGATTCCATTAATCCTTCAAATTCAACCTTACCGTTCACGTTTTAAACTTCAACGTTATGCTGAATTGAAATATAAATATATTTCGATCATTGGTTCATTTATCAAACATATTCTTCGTGATAATTCATTGCAAAATCATGACTATGATTTTATTAAAACGCAATTAGATACTTTATTATTACTGAATACAAGTGAATTAATGAAATCGAATGTTCTTCAACATGTGCCATGGCAATACGAACGTTTATTATTCGAATCTGTTTATCAACCATATCTACTTCAATGTATGGAAAAATGTCTTGATAATTATCAAAAATTTTTACCTTATGATTCCATAGTTGTGAAAATGTTTCTCTTAGTATTTGCGTTTAGTCCATGTTTAAATCCATTGCAAATGAAAACACATTATCAAACGAATGATTTTCAATTGTTTCCATTGCCAATTTATCATTTACAAAATTATTATCTAACATTACTATCGAAATATATTATTTATCGATTTGGTTATGTCGATGCCATGATGTTTTTAGTCAGATTTGTACAATGTTTTCTTTACAATCAAACAATTGCATCGGATATGATATCTGCTATTGCAAATCGAGATGATCGTGGACAATTAACTGAACTTCTAGAGCGGACTGTGAAATTGTAGTTCAATGTGATGTTTTGTTTTTTCTCTCTCTCTCTCTCGTTTTCTCATATTGAAAAAAAGAAACATTTTTTTTGTTTATTAACACGAAAATAATCGGAAAGAAAGAAAGAGGCAAATGAAACGTTTGTTTAATGAACCATGACATGTGTGCAAGGATAAAATATCTCAAGTTACGAAACGAACAACGAGACATATGATTCGTTTGTATTTGATATATTGGATTTTATTTTCAATTGAACGAATAAGCTCGATTAATATTCTCAAAATTGAAACATTGCCTAGAATTTTACACAATGATAATATTAATTTAACTGTTGATTATCAATGTTCAATTGGAAGTAAACAACGAATTCAATTGAGAATATTTGTCGATGATAGCAAACAATTGTCAGTCTTTCGTCGAACGTGGTTTTGCCATGGAAGTTCAACGATTCGAACGAAATTCATACCTCTTCAACTTCATCCATCGATTGCTTATACAACCGAAGGTTTTTCATGGCCATTTGATACCGGTCGATTGAGTCTTGTCATGTTCGATAATGAGAATCAGATTACTCAACAAATCGAATATTCCATTCGATTTTTACCGGTTCATCAACGACCGAAAATTCATTCGTCTCGTTGGAATCCATGGAAACAATATGATCATTGTCATCGAGAACCTGGTGCGTAATGACGAATATAATTTTTCATTGAGAAATTCGTAAAAAAATTTATTAATTAGAAATACTTCGAATAATTGACTATCCATTGGTATTAACAAACGAACGTTCGACTGGAAAATTTGTATCGTTTCCGAGTTTCAACGATCCATATCTTCGTTGGGAGAAACGAAATCAAGTTATTCAAGCCAAGTGAAATCGTTTCTTAAATCTTGAAAACAACAACAAAAAAGAACACGTTTCAATTGATTTCTCTAGATTGTCAATCGTTCTCTGGCTTTATCTCGAAGATTATTGTAATGATCCTTCATCAAATAATCTCTGCGCAATTCTTCAACATATGACATTCGATAAAACTCATCTGACACCGGAATTATTCGTTAATGATCAAGGTTTTGTTTATTTCAAACTAAAAATAGCACATCAACTGAAACATGTTTGTAGGTCATGTCATTGCACATGTATTCGGCGTTCTACCATTGATGAGAACTGATCAAGCGCGAACACTTGTTTCAATTCCAAAACATGATTGGTGTCGATTAATTTTTGTTGTTTTTGATAATACAGTAAATCTTCGTTTCGAGATTTATCTCGAAATTACTTCGTTGTTTTTCCTAGTGGAATTTAACGATAAATTGTATGAAAAATTGGGAAAAAAAGATGGTAGCTACATATCGGTAGGATACTTGAGAAGATTTCAAAACTAAACAAGTCAAAAAATGATTTCGACGTAGATCAGCAATAGTTTATTCATATAGTGATAATATTGGTACATTTATTATTGGTGGAAGTGACAAAGCAGCATCGATTCATGGTCTAGTAGCTCAAATGGATGTCTATCGACGAACGATTTTGACATCAGAACATGTTTGGATTCAATAAATTGAATTCAGTATTTAAAACTTTCGATTTTAGTTACCAAAAAAATTGGATCTAGCTAAACCTGCTTATCTTCCATCGATTCTCTCTGAATCAACGCAATGTTTGCCATATCAAATTCTACTTCGTCAATGTCGAGACGAAGCCGATCGACTAAATAAATATCTCTTACAAAAAAGTAATTTATCTCAAATTACATATCAATACGAATTGAATTTGATAGAAACTTGTTCGGCTCTACCATTCCGTTTGAAACGATCAAAAATTCGACAATGCTCAATTGTTCAAATGTGGAAACAACAACCAAAAGATATTTCCTATCGAATATTTCGAGCTTTCTATCGGCAAACCGTGAATTCAACACTCGACATTGGAAATAAACTTTTCGATTTAGCTAATACACTTGCCGTAATTTGATAGAGTTATATGGATTTTTACTGAGCAAATCTTCGTTTATCATAGGAAAAGGAAGATGATCCAGAAATCGTTTGTAAACAAGTTCTTCCATGGCTCGAACAAGCTGTTTGTTATAAACATCCGAGTGCTCATTCATTTCTTGCGACTTTTTATCAATTTGGCCTTTGTAAACTTGCATTGAATTCGACTCGAGTATTAAAAATTTGTATTTGACATTGATTTCGAATGTTTTGAACAAATTCTCTAGGTGATTGAATTGTTAATCAATGGAGCTTTGGTAAAAGATCGACTGAGTACATTAGCACTTGGACATCGACATTTCTATGGTTTTGATGGAGTTTCACAAGATTTCGATGCAGCCTATCGTTTGTTATTTCAAAATCGATGATATGAAAGTGTTTTTTTTTCTTTCGATTGTTAGTTTATTATCGACAAATGGCAGAAACTGCACGAACAGAATTATATACGCCTAAACCTGGCGAAGTTCGCGAATTTTCTTTTTGTTCTTGATGAAATATTTATCAATGATTTTCTTTTCCCTTCAGGTAATTATGGAACCAATTCGTTTAACAAATGAACGTCTACTCAATGAATTAATATTCGAGAGAAGTGATTTATTCGATTGGTTAAAACTTCAAGCACGACGTGGTGTTGTGACAGCTCAAGTAAATAGACTGTCGCAAAAACAATCGAACGATTTTTTATATAAAAAACTTCTTTTAGCAAAGATTAGGAACTCTATTTTTGGAAGGTGGACATGGCGTTGCACGAAATCTAGAAGTAGGTGCTGAGTACATTCGTTTGGCTGCTGATCAACGTGATCTATCAGGACTGTTCTTGTACGGTCTAATTCTTCTTCGTGTAAGTAGTTTTCTTTACGAAATAAAAAAAAAACTTCCGATTTTCGTTTAGGGTCAAGGTGTGACAAAAAATGTCACTGAAGCCGTTCGTCATCTCGAAGATGCTGCTAAACTTGGCCATACTGATGCTAAGACAGCTCTCGGCCATCATGCATATCATACAGAAAAGAATTATACAAAAGCAGCAGCCTATTGGCAAGAATGTTATAATGAAGCTCAGAATATCTATTGCGCACATAATTTAGTTTGTTCGGCAAGAAATCTTATTGAAAAAAACAAACAATTCTTCTTCTGTAGGGTTATTTATGGACAATGGGTCATCATCCTCCTGAATACAAAAAAGATCATGCAAAAGCTTGGAATTATTATATACAAGCTGCTTATAAAGGACAAATCGATTCGATGATCACAGTCTCTTATTATAATGCCATTGCTGATCATCCGATAAATCAAAGAAATTCTCGATTAGCTACAATGTAAAAACGAAATTAAGATCTTGATAAAAAAAAAAGAAATTCTTGTTTTTTAGTTGGTCAAGATCAGTAGCTGATGTAAGTACGATAGTTGGTTTACTTTCTCGTCGTGCTTTGACTGCATTTCGAGAAAATCGATGGTAAATTGTTATCGAGACAATGAAAAACACAATGAAGATTTTGAATTTCTAGGCATACATCGTTACTTTTCTATCTACGAACTGCTCTCGCTGGAGTTGAACTTGGATATTTCAATGCCGGTTATCTGTGTCGAGAATTACAAGTTTGAAATTCGATTTGATTTCGTCATTTATTTGTTTGTTGTTCTGAAGTTAAATTATCAATCGAATATCGATTGTATCGAACAATTACTTGAAAAATCAGTATTAATTCGAGATATTTATTTACAAAATGAAAATTATGATCTACTTATTCTTGCTGAATATTATCAAACACAAAAGAACGACTCGAATCGAACGATGGAATTTTTTATTCGATTATTTCAAAATGGAGATCCAAGAGTATGAGCGAGAGAGAAAGAAAATAAAATAAAATAGCGCAGTCATTTCTCTTTTTAGGGTTTATATGAATTAGCACAATTAGAAGAACAAACAAATGAATTTATTTCGAATCTTACTTGGAAAAAAATAGGCATTGAATTCAATGAACATATTCAAACGGATAAATATCAACGATTGAAAAGAATTTATGAACAGTAGGCAATCGAATGAATCTATTATCTATCATCATATTGATTTGTTTTAGTTGTCAATCATTAACAACACCGAGATCAAGTGAATCGTACATTCCTTGTAGTATTCTTTATTTAAAAATGTCATCAATCATATTTATCAAGCAAATATTTACGATAAAAGTATGAAATCAAAATAAGAAAACTGTTTTCTTTCGTCTTGTCTTCTTGTTTTTATTTAGATAATGACCACATTGTTGATCTTAATCATAACCGTTTGTTTGGCTATATTGTTTTAAATTGTTTTTCTTATGACTATTAATAAATCTTGATACGAATATCATTATCAGACAAGTGCTTATTCATCTCATGATTGAATCATTCAGAGTGTTTCTATATTCGATACATCGATGATAGTAGCGACTTTCTTAGATAGATATTGGCTGAAATTAGTAAGCCAATCGAACGAGTTGACTCATTGAATATGAATTCTCTCTCGCTCTTGACACAAACATGATTCATTATTGATTTTATTTGAGTTCCATTAAGTCTCATTCAAAATGTTTAAAGGAAATAAAGGAGCTAAACCAGCACGTAAACCTGGCGGCGGTGCAGCCTTAATGCAACAGGTTATTATCGAAGATTTTCGTTTGAGAAAACAAAAAAAATGTTGATTTTATTTGCTCGTCTAGATGGGATTTCAAATGCCTAATTACGATGGATCTGGTATGGTGGGTGCAGACGACGACGATGATGATGATCTTGAGGCTGAATTACGAATACTACAAGGCATGGATGATAGACAAGGTGCGAAAGGAAAGAAAGGCAAACCAGGTAGGTTATTCGCGTACACACGAAGATAGTTAAATGTTCGATGAATGATTACATAGGTCAAGATTTGCAAGCTTTTCATAATGATGTCAATCGATTATTACAAGATATTGATCGACCAATTAATGATGATGAGTTATCCGATGTTGATGAAAATGAACTTCTCGTAAGTTTTAATTGAGAATGATGTTAGATGAAGAATTGTTTAAATATCTAGGCTGAATTAAACGAAATTACTGATGATCTTCAAGAGGAAAATCGTGCGCAAACATCAAAACCAACAGTTCAGTCAGCTGGAAATGTTGTTTCACTATTAGAATCTCGACAAGACATGTATAGCAAAGCGATAGCAGGAGCAAAAGCAAGTGGAGATGCGTCGAAATGTCGACGTTTAGAACGGCAATTTAAAGTAAAACCATTCATTTCAAAACACTATCAATTGTTAATTTTCTTTCGATAGACTATTCAAGATTTATTGAAATCTGCACGTGCAGGTCAACCTATTGATGAAAGTGAAATTCCACCTGAGGTTTTCGTTGCTTCACAAGCATCTGCACCAGCACCAAAACCACAACCTCCACCTCAACAAGTACCTGTTCGAGCACCGTCTCCACCACGACAAGTACCACAGCCAGCAGCAGCAGCTTCACAACCTCGAGTCGTACATTTGCCACAGCCGACGGTCGTCTCTCCTTCAAAACAGAATAATCCTGTTCCAAGTCGACGTAAGTTCTGAGATATCTTGATTTATTCAACGAATAAAACTTTTTCAGCTCAAACACAGATGATTGTCAATGATCCAGATCCAGCAGTTGCAAGACTTAAAACATTAGCTTTACAAGCAAAACAACAAGGCGATATTGCTAAAGCAAAAGAATATCTCATTCAATTACGAGTATACTCTTCATGTTTAATTCGTCTCTTTTTATATTTTCAAATCCATAGACACTACAAAGTAAATCATCGCTTTCAACTCTAGCTTCTGCACAACAAGAAACGTATGATAATGTTCCTGATGATGATGCACCACCACCACCATTGCCATGTAGATATTCAACTTTTCTTTTTGCAATCCATGATGAACTAACTATTTTTCTACACTAGTGAAAGCGCCTGAACCTCGTACAATTATGGAAGCTCTACAACAACGACATGAAGAATTGAATAAACGTGGCGAAGAAGCAGCTGCTAAAGGTGATGCTTCGAAAGCTAGACGAATGGATCGTCTTACAAAAGTATAACATATTCGAACATTTACTAAAAATTGTTCTGTTGTTGTTATTAGCAATACGAAGAAGCAATAGCTGCAACTCGTAAAGGTCAACCATATGATTACAGTACTCTACCTGATCTACCTGGCTTCGCACCAATTCCAGTGCAGCAACAACAGCAGCAAGCTCAACCTGCTGCAGCAGCAGCTAAAACAGTTGCACAAGCACGACCAGTTCCTGTAGCTGCAACAACGAGTTCGACTAGTTCGTTTTCGTTGACTTTTATCGTTTCTTTTTTCATTTCTAATTCATTAACATTTTCAGGTACTAGAAAATCTCAACAAGCTCAAGCTCTTCGTCTCAAACAAGAAAAATTCTATAAACTCGCTGGCAAAGCTAAACAACAAGGTGACCTCGAAACTGCTAAGAAATTTCTCGTTGCATACAAAGGTCTCGAACAAATGATAGCTGCCGCTGAAGCTGGTTTACCTGTCGATATGAGTCAAGTGCCTAAACTTCCCGACGATGAAAACGATCTCATCAATGACGACGATCTTACATCGGATCTCGCTCATGCTGATCGCGATACGATCTATCGTCGTTTACAAGATGATCTCCTTCGACAAATACAATTATGTGCTCGTAATCAACAGATCTACGCGCAAATGGAAGGTGTAAATACAAGCAAACAAATCAACGAATATAAAACTCTCGAACAACGTTGTTCACGTGATCTCGAAAAGCTACGCAGTTGTTTTCAGCATGGTGCCAAACCGCCTCTATTTCACTACGAAAGAAAACAAATGACGATAGTTCAAACGAATAATGATCTCGGAGAGAACGATCTTGAAGTAACGATTATTCGTGGTATTAATTTGCCTGTACCATCTGGTCAATCGGCATCATCATTGGAAACGTACATAACTATTGAATTTCCCTATCCAACTGAGGAATCTCAAATAGCACGAACGAAATCGACAACTGGCTCTACAAATGCTGAATATCCCGAGTCGACACATAAATTTTATATCAAACGAAATGACGCCAAATTTCGACGGCTCATGAATCGAAAAGATCTGAAATTAGTTGTGTTCTACAAGCCGGGCTTTCTTCGATCTGATCGTCCTCTCGGTTCCGCATCGATTAAACTAGCAGATTTAGAAGAAAAGTGTGTCTTACACGAATCTGTTGATTTGTATGAAGTTGAACATAAGAAAAAAATCGAAGGCAAATTAGAAGTAAAAATTCGTATTAAAGAAGCATTTGGACAAACCAAAGCATCGGATATTTTACCTCAACGATGGTTGGTTATTGATCAATTTGAACAAATCGTGAGTTTTCATCGATAGAAATACATTTCATTCTATTCTACTTTATTTTTAAAGCCTGACAATAAGAAATCTTCATCTTCATCTTCATCGAAGTAAGTTTCGTAGACACACGTGCGTGTTCGATTATTCTATATCTCATTCAGAGCACCAGCAATCACTGCTATTGCTCGTCTGGTACCTACAGGCGATGCATTCACTCAAATAGCGATAAATATGGCAGGAGAGACTAAGAGTACTGAGAGCAGGTATCATCGTTTTAGAGTTCCCCCTTGAATGAATGGCAAGGCTTTTCCGTCCGTTTGGCATGCACGCATGTTTTTCAGTGTTTATTTGTTGTGTTCGATTTTTTGTTTTTCTTCAAATTGATTATTTTGTTTTTGAAGTAGCCATCACCGACGTAGTCATCAACAAGCTCAACCGGTTTCTCAAAGTCCACAAAGTGTACAAATTCTTAATTACGAAGCATCGCTTCTTCAACAACAAGTTCGTATTTGTTTTTTGTTGTTGTTTTTGTTATATAACCAACGAAATTATTAGATTGAACAGTTGGAAGATCGATTAACTCCGGAACAACTTCATCAACTACAAATGAAACATCGAAGTATCGAAGAGCAAAGTAATCAACTCGTCGAGTCTTTACGTCGCGGCGGCAAACAAGCCGTTCAAGGTAAATCAAAATCAAGTTTAATATTCCAAAAGAAAAACATCTCGTCTTTAATTTAGAACACCTTCGTGGTCTACACGAACTCGTTGATTATTACGATCAAGAAGCACGTGAATATCATCAACGACGTGATAGTAAAAAGGCGGATATTTGTCTAACGAAAAAGAAACTCGCGCTGAAAGAAGTAAAATATTTTCATCGGTCTTCTCAATCATCTTCTCTTGATTTTCAGATCGATACATTGTCAGGTGGTCAACCAACATCGACAACAAGATTTTGAGACTATTCTTTCTTTCTTTTTCTGTTTGTATTTATCTTTTTATTATTAATCATCCGATTAAAACAAAATCCAGCAAAAATATTCTTTTTTTTAATGCTCGTGGTTTTTTTTCTCTGCTTTCTTTTTATATTTATTCATTCAAACAAAATAACAAAATCAATCGACGCTTTCTTTTTAATATTGTAATTCACTTTCGATCAATTTCTTATATTGTTCAAAGCCGTATTCCAATGCTGTTACACTACCATTTCGACAGAGCCATGCTTCGGTACACACACGTTTGATTAATAGTTCATCGTGAGAAACGAGAACAACACCACCTTGGAATTTCTTTATGGCTTCAGATAGAGCTTCGATCGTTTCCATATCTATAATAAATAGAAATCGATGAATAACTCGAAAGATTGAGTAGTAATAGTTTTACCAAGATGATTCGTCGGTTCATCAAGCACGAGAATATGTGGACTAGAAGAGAAAAACAATGATGATTTCGATTGGAAATGAGATTTCCTACTTTTTCATGCACATTAAACTAAACGCTACTCGACATTTTTGTCCTCCGGAAAGGCTCAAAACCGTTTGCAAAGCTGTATCGCCTGTGATACCAAAACGACCTAATTCAGTTCGATATTGTTCAACTGTTTTGCCGGGATATTTCATTTGTAAAACTTCGACACAATTGACATTCATCGGTAATTGATCAACGAAATGCTGAGTAAAATAGCCGATAGCTAAATTTCTATGACCATGTCGTTGACCTTTTGTTGGCTCTAATTCTTCGACTAATAATTTCAATAATGTTGTTTTGCCTGAACCATTTTCACCCATAATACATATTCGTGATGAGAGATTAGCAGATAGATTAACATTATTTAATATTGTTCGACTATCTTTTGAATAAGCAAAAACAACATCATCTAGTTGAAGAATAGTACCATTCAATGGTTCAGGATCAGGAAAACGAAAATGTACTTCATGTTCCTTTTCAACAGGTCGTAGAACCGGTCTGATGACAAACAAATCAAACTCGAAATCAATTCAATACGAATGAGTTCACTTACAATTTTTCGAGCAGTTTCAATTTACTCTGTACTTGTGCAGCACGATTAGCATTATAACGAAATCGATCGATAAATACTTGAATATGATCTCGATATTCTTTTTGTGCTTCGTATTCTCGTTGTTGATTCTTCAAACGTTCAGTTCGTGCTGATACGAATGTATCATAATTTCCTCTGAACATCGAAATTACTTTTCCCTGTCGCTCGAAATTCAAATTCTCCTACCGGTAAGACTCCAATTTTTGCGAATGCAAATACAAAATATCGGTAGCAACTGTATTTAGAAATGTTCGATCGTGAGAGACAACTAGAATTGTACTTTTCCATGTTTGAAGATAGTTTTCTAGCCAAATAATAGCTTTTAGATCTAACATATTGGTCGGTTCGTCGAGAAGAAGGAGATCAGGTCTAAATAATTAGGAAATCCATTTGAATTTCAGAAGAAAACAGAAATCGAATGTTTTTACTTAGAAAAAAGGGCTCGTGCTAAAGCTAAACGCATTCGCCATCCACCGGAAAATTGTCTATCGAAAAGAGAAAAAAAAAGACAGAAGAATTAATATGCCTGAGATTGTCAAGACATTCAGCTACTTTGTTGCCATTGTTTGCATTTCTGGTGTAAAACCAAGACCGTTCAATATCACAGCTGCACGAGACTCTGCTTTATGTGCTTCGATAGCTTCTAATTCGGTGTAAATAGCTGCTAATCGTTTCGATATGAACGAATCTTGAGCAGCTGAATCACCTTGACTTAAAAAAAGACAAACAAATGAGATCAGCAAAAACCAAAGTTCAATTGCTTCGAATTACCTAATATGTGCTCGTTTGTTTAATTCTTTTTCTTCGTTCAGTAGAGCATTTCGTCGTTCATCACATTCGAGTACACTGTCAAGTGCAATCGTATCCGAACCTTCAATTTCTTGTTCGACATGAAGAATACGAATGTGAGATGGAAGAACGAGATTTCGACTAATTATCAATATCAAACAAAAATATTTATTCAAAAACGAAAACAAACAAATCCTATCAACTAACTTAGCCATGACACGGAGTAATGTCGATTTACCTAAACCATTTCGACCAACAAAACCATATCGACGACCATAGATTAAATCGAGTGTACCGCCGAGGATAAGCATTCTGTGAAGAAAAAAAAGTTTATTTCGAATATATTATATATTGACGAACATACTTATTTCCATAAGAAACATCGAAATTATCAATGTGAATATCGTATGACTTATTCGAACCATCGGTATTATCGTTATCTGTCAGTAGTTTTTTGTTAGTTGCCTGACTGACAACAGCTTCTTCGAGACGTGCTGCTTGTCGAGTGTCACCATTAGTTGCACCATCTTTGGCACGTCGTTCTTGTTTTTCTCGAAGTTTAGCTTCGGCTTTTTCGAGTTTTTCTTTCGAAACTGTTGATGTTTCATTCGTTGGTTTGATAAATGTTCGATCGTTAAGATTAAATAAAGCTGTTGACGCATTATCAACTAGTTTCGCTGAATAATCATGCATTGAAACAGGTGTTGATAATTTCTTTGGTCCTCCTTTCGAATCATCTTCACTATCTGCTAATGTTTCTCTAGAAAAAGATTTTTCTTATTTAGAAAGACAAACAAGCAAGCAAATAGATTTACAATCTTAATTGATCACAAACAAATTGACATAGTTCACTAATTGATTCTTGTTCTTTTTTATCATGTGCAACTTCTTCGAGAATAGGTCTTAGTGCATCTTCAACTTCTTGAAAATCAAGATAATCGGTTTTATTCGTTTGTAAGATGTCTAGATACGAACAAAAAAAAAGAATTTATATGATTTCGAAAGATCGATTTCAAACCAGTTATATAACTGAGAATATCATCATTGACAGATGGTAATGTGGAACGAATTTTCTCTACGATCACTTGCATTTCAATGTCTAAAACAAATCGTACAATTAACTAGCAATCAAACGAGTAGGTTAGATGAAACGAAATGAATGAATAGACAAGTAAGTACAGCTGATTGAGTTGATTGGTAAAAGTATGTTAACCAATCTGTATGTTTGTTCGTTGGGTCTACTGACATCTGTTTTTAAGAGATTATGAATCTGCGTCTATTTTTTATTATTATTATTTATGTTTCTAATACTTCAGAGTTTATCAAAGAAATGACATTCATAGAAATATGAGAACGAAAAAAAACGAAATAAAATGAAGTTTATTGAACGAGTAGTTGAAGATTGCTGAAAATGAGATTTAATCTCGTGTTTCTATGAAACATTTTGAGTAACTGCAACCTAGAGAATGAAAAGAAATTATTTCAGATGCAATGAAATCAATTGTTTAAAGACAAATCGTACCTTATGTTGAGTCATAATATCTTTAACTTCACGATCTTCGGGTAAAATCGATGGTGAGCCAGCTCGCCTTGGTGCTTGTTGAGTTGATTTTGTTATTTTACCTAATTTAACAAGAATATGAATAAAACGTCGAGCAGAAACTGTATCGTTGACTAGAACAAACAACAATTTCGAACTATGCTGACAAAATTTCACGAGCAAAAATCGTTTACCATTGTATTCTAATTCTTTTCCTGCATTGACAACATCATTTTCTGTTAGAGCAATACCAAAACGTTGAATTATACCAGGCAATGAACTGTACGGAACACGACCTGATGGATTTGCTTGCATGAAACATTCTACGTAGATTCAAAGTTTTGTTTTAATGAAAAGAGAGAGAGAGATGATGAGATGAGACAAACCACTCAGTTGACGAACAGTTAATTTCTCGATAGTAGATGTAACAGCAGTAGGTGCTGGCGCTGGTGCTGTTGGTGTTGTTTCTTTTTGATTTTTGTTTTCGACTGCAACAGGGGCGGCGGCAGCAGCAACAGCAGCAGCTTGTAAACGTTGTTGACGTCGATGATCGTTAACCGAAGCAACTTGTTGTTGAAAAACAGCGGAACGAGCTGGTACGGATTGATTTCGTGGTCCTACGTCGACACTTCGTGTACGATTTCTTGCAGATCGTTGCTGTTGTTGTTCAGCCGATGGAACATTAGGATTTACTAGAGCACTAATCGGTTCATTAGACATATTTGGCCACGGACAAGCAACGGGACATGAGACTTGCTGTTGAAAAACAGGAGCAAAAGGTCGCATACATTGTTGATTCGAATGAAATGTACGAAATGAAGGCGGCAACGCCATGGCATTAGTAACAGATCGAGATGATGCATAATTATTGGTTGAATAAAGTGAAGATTTGCCAACTGATCTCGCTGTTGGCGGTAGTAATGGGTAAGCAGTTTGTCTACAAAATAGCATGAATACAATGACGCAACTTACGATGAACTTACGATGATTGATAAGGAGAAGCGGGAACATTTGATCTTGGTGTGTAACAATATCCTTGGCGACAAACTTGATTCTGTGGTGGTACAAATCGTGGTGGCATATAGAAATTTCCACGTGCTTGTTGTTGTTGTAGCAAAGGATTACTGTAATATGGTTGCATAGGTCGTTGTTGCTGCTGCCAGACTTGTGTTGAATTATTTGGATTTGGTGCGAAGGGTACCATCATTTTCTGTTGTTCATAGTTCATTTGTTTTCCTTGTTGTTTGCTAAATGTGCCTTGATTTTGAATATCACGTGATTTACTTCGTTTTTGTTCTCGAACTTTTTGCGGTGGTGTTACCGAAACTTCTCGGTCTCTCGATGGTGTACGATGATGTTCGACTTTCGGTTGAGTATTACTCGTCATACGAATCGATGACATTGCTGTCGGTACAAGTGTATTGCCCGTGATTGGCACACTTGGTGCAACACGATCTTGTGATTGCGTACGACTACGTACTTTTTTCGATGAATCTTCGCTTTTTTCCGTTTCGGTTATGTCCGGAACAGTTTGATTGTTTTCTTGATTTTCACTTGTTGGATTTGTTGATGTAGTTTTACTGATACGTTTTTCAACGAGTATAACACGTTCAACATCAGCATCACATTTAACTTTAACTTTATATTTGCCTGTTCGATAGAGTTCTAATGCGGCTGGATAATCTCGAAGAAGATTTTCGACTTCTTTCGAACTTTTTATTGTTCGTGAACCTTCCATTGTATGTTGAACTGAAACATAGTTTTTTTATACAAAAAAAAAACAAAACAAAAAATGTTTTTTTTCTTTACATTGTGCTTTGGTATAGGGACCACTTTGAACGGCCGTCATTGTTGAAGAATTATTATTCGAAGGCATAGAAGCAAACATACCAATAGGTGCCGATGATTGAGCTACCATTGCAGCAGACATATTTTCTATTTGAAATGAAATAATTCTATCTAAACAGTATCGATTTCTATGATTGCTGTGAGGTTTTTTTTTCGTTTTCTTCTTTCTTGACTATTGATTCATTCGTTGTAACTTACTCGTACGAATATGATCGTTCAACTATCGATATACGATAGATAATTTCAATTTTCTGTCATTCATTGTGTGATTAAACCTCTTTGGTTACGCTTTGATTAAACTCAATAGACATGTCCGAAGAAAAGAAAAGAAAAAAAAAGATGCAATAATGATATGCTCATTTTTAAATACATATTCGAATAAACGAAATATAAAAAGAAGTGAGTTGTCCGATTGAATAAAACAACAAAATGTAATCAGTTTCTTCTTTATGCGTGTGCATTTGATAATGGTGTTAGACGGTCACACGTTACACTCGAATGAATTTGTTCATATGTATATATAACTGTATGAGAGAAGTCTTTTCTTTTTCATGGATGATAAATTGTACTATTATCGAAAAGAAAAAAAAATGAATACAAATGCGATATCGTGATTGATTACTTAATTCAACAGCAAAAAAAGGTTTTTTTCTTTCTAATCTACGGATTTATTTTCGCTATTCGATGAACTAATTCATCGAGATCGTAACGAATTTTTTTCATCGAATTTGTTTCGTCCGATTTGATTAGATCAGGTGCTAAAACCATAACACAATGCGCAAACCATTGATATGATTTTACGATTATGCAACCTTCATGTTTTAACTAAATAAAAAGCATATCATTTCACGAAATGATCGTATAAATAGACTCACATGAATCGATAGATCTCGATCGGAAGTTACGATGACTGTTCTTTGATTTTTATTTCGACGAGCAATTTCAATCAACATATCGTCAGTTGTTTTGTATTGTGGTTGTGCACTACTCACTCGTACACTACCCACTGAATCTAGTTGACGAGTCGAATCAAAGATTAGATCAACATTTGCAATTTGCATTTGTTCATTCCATGTTGCAGCTATTTCAGCAATAGCTCGTTCGGTTGTTTTACTATTTCGATTGAGACACAATTGACGAAGTGAATCGACTACGAACATCATATTATTACCATCGAGATAGACTTGTTCGATATTTTCAGGCCAATCATCACGATTTTGAATAGGCAAATAAGTATCTTGAATTTCGGCAAGTATAATACGTTCCTAAATAACGAAGTGAAACTTTAATAATAGATTAGTTTTCTTTTATTGTCATACTTCAGTGCGTTTTTCTAATTTTTGTGCACGATATTCACGTTCTTTGGCGAGACGAACGATTGTATCTTCAATTGAATCATTACATTCGTGAAATACTTTCAAGATTTTCACGGGATTACCGTGAACACCTGCAGCACGTAATTCTTTCAAATGATCGAGATCATCAATATCGATCTCCTGTTCGTCTGTACTAATTGTTTGATTCGGTGATTTTACGTGTTCAGCAAGTTGCTGTTTAACAACATTAATATCTCCATTTGCTTTTTCTAATAATTGTATTACCAGACGTTTATTTTTCGTTTTAACTCCATCAGCTTCGAGTTGAGCAAGTTCAGTTGCATATTTACTTGTTAATGAATTGAATTCAGTTTTCTTCTGTTTTTGTCGATTCATAAAATCCATAACCTAAGAAAATAATTAATTACGTATATTCACATTTCAGTTTTTTGTTCGCAATACCTTATTCACATTTCCTCGATGTTTTTCTAATTTAGCCAGAAGACATGGACAATTGACATTGATTCCTGCATTTGCCAATGTTGCTAATTGAACAGCATATTTTGTTTTCATATCTTCTCGGTGTTGCGCTGGTGACACCGGAGTATCAATCGTATTTGTCTCTCGTTTTGTCAAACTTTTCTTGAGAAAATCAAAATCTCCATCAAAATGTCCCAATGTTCTTAATAGATATTCACGAGATATCCCTTGTGACGCTGGACATGTTTGTTGAAATTCTGTCAAAGCTGATCCATAACGAGCTTCAAGTATATTCATTTTTTTCGTACGAAGATCTCGATTAAAAAGATACGTAAAAACCTGAACGAAAAAACATTTTCAATTGCCAATCTTCTCTTTTAATAGCTGTATATACCTCATGAGTATCTCCGTTAAATCTTTTTAATAGATTTAAAATGTTATCTTTTGCTATCTGCGGCCAACGTTCTTGGAGCTCCCGCAACTGCTCCACATATTCTTCTTGTTGAGATACCATTTTGGATACTCGTATAGACACATGTGTATGCTTTATAGGTTATGCTGAGTCATTATAAAAGAAATTGCGAAATTACTTGCTGATGCAATACAATGGATGTTTGATTCATTCATTATGAAATATTGAAAATATTCTAAAGGAAGTATTCTGATTTATTTCTTATTTTCATAAATTAATTAAACTGGATATTTACTGTTCAAGAATAGCAAAGTTAGATGACGCATTATAAGACCTAAATTCACATATTGTATGCATAGGAAAATATTATGATTTATTTATTCAGAATTAAAATGAATATAGAAAAAAATTTAAAAAAAGGAATGTTCATGAATCAAGTTTCACAATACGACGAACGAATTCATCGAAGTTGTAGCGTGCCGTTTTAGATTTTGGTGTTCCATCATCTGGTGCAATCAATTCAGGTGCTAAGACCATAACACAATGCGCAAACCATTGATATGATTTCACAATTAAACAACCTTGTTGCGTCAACTAAAATTCAAACAACTAATAATTTCCTATGGAAATAAGTTCATATATTTACTTGTGCAGATAGAGCTCGATCAGAAGTTACAACAACTGTTCGTTGGTTTTGATTTCGACGAGCAATTTCAATCAACATATCGTCGGTTGTTTTGTATTGTGGTTGTGCACTACTCACTCGTACACTACCCACTGAGTCTAGTTGACGAGTCGAATCAAAGATTAGATCAACATTTGCAATTTGCATTTGTTCATTCCATGTTGCAGCTATTTCAGCAATAGCTCGTTCAGTTTTTTTCCTATTTCGATTGAGACATAGTCGACGAAGTGAATCAACTACGAACATCATATTATTACCATCGAGATAGACTTGTTCGATGTTTTCAGGCCAATCATCTCGATTTTCAATGATAAGATAATTCCCATCATTTTGTTCATCAGTCAACCTTCGTTTTGTCACATGACGTGTATTAATCTAATCATAATACAATCATATGTGTATATAGTTTTAAGAGATGAAACAGTTTTTATGTCAACAAATAAGTATGCTGACAACCTCCATTCACCCGCATTGGAGGATTTCGCGGGCATAAAAAGTAAATGATTTATTTTTTCATGTCTAACACTTACTTGCTCAATGTCACCATTGCAATTTCGTAATTCTTCGTTTGATGCCATGTTGCTTCTGTTTCTTGTTAATTAATTCCAGTTGAGAAAACAGGCGTTTATATACGAACATAAATGAGTAATCTGTTCTTGCATCAGAATTGTGTAATGTTTGTCTTACGTACTCAACATGACTCTTTTTTTGGTCGATACCGAAATTATTGCATCTTAGTAATTTGAAAGTTGAAGGCAGACGAATCCTTCTAACTCTAAGGTTAACTCTATTGTGTAATAATTTATGTAAATATGAAATATACTTGATGAATCAGGACAAGTTCGGGAGCACATTGACATTTTATCCTGTTGAACTACACCTATGAAATGAATGTACTTTACTCTCATATGACACTAGTATCGAAAAAGAAAGGTTACATATTTTAGCACCAAAAATAGCATTGCCATTTTACAGTGGGGAAATAATATTGCATTTTTATCACACGTGTTTTTTTTTCTCTACTATGTTCTTATCATCGTATGCATATATAAACGTAGATACATATAATATGAAAAGGAGGCACGATGATGGAAAGAGGAAAGAAAAAAAAAAGAGAGAAACTATGTAAAAACCTAATCATTTTTTGTTCTAAATATTTGCCATAAGTTCTTTTTCAACTCCATACACCCTCAACGTAATCCAAGCTGATGGCCCAATCAAAATCTTCAATTTATCAACCGCCACAATTTATTGATGACGAACGTTCAGAAAAGATTGAACATTTTTTATCAACAATCAAAGATTATTTTCAATATAATTACGAAACTAATAAATTTCCTGGCTTAGCCTATGGGTTAATTGTCGATGGTGAATTAATTGATTCGAATAGTTTCGGTTATATTAATCTCGAACGAAAACTACCAACTACACATCAATCACTGTTTCGTATTGCATCAATGACAAAAAGTTTTACAGCAATGGCAATTATTAAACTCCGTGACGACGGTAAATTACGTCTCGACGATCCTGTTAGTGATTACATTCCAGAATTGAATCAAACAAATTTCCTAACCAATGATTCGCCTATCTTGACCATTCGACATTTATTAATACAAAATTGTGGCATGCCAGAAGATGATTCATGGGCCGATCGGCAATTATCTGTTAATGATAATGATTTTTTAAAAATGCTCAACAAAGGAATCAGTCTTTCGAATCCACCAGATACAATCTGGGAATATACAAATCTTGGTTATGCAATGTTAGGTAGAATAATTACTGTTGTTGCTCAACAATCATTTCAAGATTATATCAAACAAGAAATTCTTCTTCCACTCGATATGAAAAATACATTCTGGGAATATGATGACATTCATCCCGATCAACTTGCGCATGGTTATCGATGGCAATCGGAACGTTATCTCGAAGAAGAACTTCTTCACGATGGTACATACGGTGCTATGGGTGGTTTAATAAGTTCAATTGAAGATTTTAGTAAATATGTTTCGTATCATTTACAAGCTTGGCCGGCGCGTACTGCTTCAGAATACGGTCCTATTCGACGTAGTTCTTTACGTGAAATGCATCATCCATGGAATTTCATTGGTATACATCCTCAAGCAGAAAATTCACCGATCGTAGTAACAAGTGCATATTGTTACGGTTTAATTTGGTCGAAAACAACCGATGGAATTATTTCAATAAATCATACAGGTGGTTTGCCAGGTTTCGGAAGTAATTGGATGATATTACCTGAATATGGCATTGGACTTGTGTCATTTAGTAATAGTACTTATGCCGATTTATATCATATCAATGGAATAATTCTTGAACAATTTGTTAAATTAGGAAATTTACAAACACGACAATTGTCAAATTCATATTATCTTTCTCAACGAAAGGATCAATTGATTGATGTTCTAATAAAATCGAAATGGAATCAATCGACGAGCAAATTCGATGACATATTTGCTGAAAACTTTTTTCTCGATCACGATTTAGAATTACGAAAAAAAACCGCCGACGATTTCCTGAATCAAATCGGCACAATCATATCCATTCGACCACTTATTCCAAAAAATCAACTTCGCGGAGATTTTCACATCGAAGGTGAACATGCAACTCTTCAAATCTCGTTTAGTTTATCACCCGAAAATCCTCCATTAATTCAAGAACTTAAATTTACTAAACATTGCAAATAACTAGAGACATCATTTGATATAGATGTCATAGAGACCGAACGAACACATACACAAATATATTTCGTTTTTTTTCTTCTTCTTTTCTCTTCTCGTTTTTTTTCGTCGTCGCTCGTAAAGGAAAACTCTTCTTTCGCTCTCTCTCTAGACAAATAAGAATAAGGATAAGGAGGGTCAATTTCGCGTTATTCGAACATGGCTACTTTGATGATCAGACATACATAGAAATTTTTTGTGTGCGATGTCAACAATACGTGATGAATTTCAAAGAAATTTGCAATCATTTAATGATTTCGAAGATGTCTATAGGCAATATGCAGATGATAGTTCATTTCGATCGATTTTAATCGAAATCTTCTGTCAGATCCTATTGAATTCTCATGAAATTTCAACGAAAATTTTCGAATTAATCTTCAACTATTTCGATATTAATCAAGAATATCTTACTGAAAATGAATTTAAACAATTTCTCATTCCATCGATTAAACATATTCTAACTACACTCAATGATCAACACGAAGGTTTAATAATCACATTAAAATTTCTCTGTAAACTTATCGAATTCAAACAACTTGCATTTCTTTCATCAACAATCAGCGAATGGCTTTCGATTGTGTTACATTTTGTTGTCACACGTTTAACAACTATATCCTATCCGATTTATGGCGATTTAGTCATTGATTTACTAACAAAAATTGTTCAACATTTTACACCATTGCCAAAAGAAATCGTCGATATTCTTGGTCGATCACCATCATCAATTATTTCAACAAATTTTCTTTCGCAATTAAAAACCTGGGTCAAACATGTCGATGATACGAAATTAGCTCTCTTTGCTATACATCTCTGGCAACCGTTAGCTGCACTTCTCAGCCGTTTGTTAACTCGTGGTCATACGAAAGGTAACGAAATGTTAGCTGTCATACAAGACGCATTCATCGTTGCGAATTATTCAATTCGTGGCGCAGCTTTTTCGGCATGGGCATCGTTTATGTCACATATCTATCGATCAGACTTGAATCTCAATCGAGATACTGCTCATCAACAACAACAATTGTATAATCGATTATTAAAATTATTTCTAACACCATTCCTACCGGATTATACAACGAAAAGTAAATCAGCATCGATAGCCAAATGTCGAGCATGGACAGTCTTAGTTTCAGCTTATCCGACGCATATCGACGATGTCATTTTACCATTTCTTTCGTTTGCATTCGGTAATCGTTTCCAAACGAAAACATGGTGGATCGAATGTCGAAAATTAGGTTATCAATGTTTAAACGAACTACTCATCGATCAAATCAATGGTGAACTATTGATTAAACATTCTGGCGAACAGATTCTTAACTATCTATTCGATTCAGTTGTCGATGAAAACCTGGAATCATCGACGAATGATGAAACATCGATATGTTTAGCCAATTGGAATGCATATCTGACGCATTTAATACGTTTATTTACATCAAAAGATTCGATCACTGATCAACAACGATTAGCAATTAATACGTGTCTACTAACACGAATGGAACAATTATGGATCGATGCACGAATTGATACGAATGTTTTATTGAAATTATTTTTATGTTTCGAACAAACAACATTTCCATTAGCAATTGAAACCGTTCTATCGGATTCAAGTGTACGAACAAAAACTCTATCAGCTACGCAAAATTCGAATTCACAAGACAAAGAAAAATCATCATCATCATCTTCTCGTACAACGCTTTCCGATCAATATCTTCATATGTTTATTGAACATTCGGTTCGTTTCACTGATTCATCAAGTGAACAAACTTATTTACATATACTTTCTTATTTAATTGAAACACTTTCGAAAACATCCGATGATAATTTTTGTCATCAAACAAATTCTCTTCTTCTCAAATGTTCATATGAACTCACTCTTCAACCCATCGTTATCTCATCACTTTTCTGGCATATTTGGTTGCGTTGTTCAACCTATCTCATCAATATTCTTAATCGAACACGTTCACTTGAAATACATCAACAACGTGAAAGCCTCACGATCGATTTACTTCTACGTCCATTTCAATTTCATGATAGTCAACGTTTAGATCATTCGTATACAACGATTTGGATACAACTTTTCAAAGCACTAAATCGTCTGATTATACTCGATGATAAACATGCGATTCATTTATTCAATGAATTGTTTCGTAATCAATTAATTTTCGAACAAACTATCTTCGAACAACAAAATCAACGTTTATTCGGATTTCTATTAGTTATTACGAAGAATCTGTTGAAAATGTTTCTCGATGTCGATCTATCGACTGTGCCGAAACGTTCGACATCGGCGATCGTATTTTGTTTGACAGAATTCTCGAATATAATCAATCATAGTCTACAACGAATTCTTCAAAATGATGAACAAACAAATCAATGGCTGTCGATTTGTTTATGTTTAGTTAAATCAAATCAGAAAATCTCATCAGATGAACAAGCGAAAGCAAATGTTTTTACATTTCTACGTGATTTAATTATTGATCTATTGAATCTATGTAAAACAAGTTCAACATTCGAAATAATTCTGCAAAATTTAACCGAATTAATTCCATTTCTAAATACAACTGAACAACAAACAGATAATTTAATTTTAAATAAATTTATATCAACGATTCAACTTGTATTTGATTCAACGAATGTATCATCTCTTTTACCATTGATTTCACCATATCTTATTCTTGCATTTCAACATTCGAAAACAATCATTCGAAATAAAATGAAAAAATGTTGGAATGAAACATTCGGTCGAGTTAGTTTTATTGTCTATCCAATCGATTTACGAACATGTTTTTGTGAACTCAAAGAAAAAGAACATTTAATTCTACCGAATTTTCTTGTTGATCACGAACAATTTCAACCATTATACGATGGTAGTTCAATACCGAATAGTGCCGAAGAAAGTCAATTGTCTCAACAGATTGAAATTGCAACGCCATTAATCATGCCAGCAAGATCATCACCAGCTCGATATTCATCGCCACGCTTACGTTCAGATAAGTCCGATTCAATTTTCGTTCCAATAACAAATAATATCAATTACGAAAATTCATCGGACTCACCGGTTATTATTAGTAAACGTATGTCATCGACGAGCTCATGTCTAACAGAAAAACAAAAGGAAAAACTTCGTGCACGTCATGCCATACCGATACTTTGCGATGATAGTAACAATACACAATCATTGTCGTTTACACCCGATACGCCGACAATGGAAAATATGCTAGCAACATATCATCTACGAAGTTCAAGCACAGGAAATAAACAATCGTCGAATGAAAGTCAACTATCTTTAATATCGGATTCGACATGTGTTGTTCCATCGTCGTCACAAGGAGAGAATAATTCGATACGGGAATCATCGTCCTCGTCGTCGCCATCGACACCACCTTCGATTGCATCGACATCATCAGCTGCTGCAGCTAAAGACGAAGATACACCGACAGAACAGATTGTTTCAAGTCAAAGTACAAACGAAGATGAGGTACCAGAAGAATCATCGATTGCCAAGAAACTTCGACGATCACGTCGACCATCGACATCGGCACGAAAAAGTTTAACAAACAATGCAAGAAAAAAACGAACGATTCCAGCAGTTTCGACAACCGAAGAAATCACAACAACCGTAGTACCATCGGAGTCATTCGAACAAGTATCGTCTTCGTCGACAAATATCGAACATATTAAAGCACGTCCATTGAAAAGTATTCTCAAACGTTTGTCACCGACGAAACCCCGACAAGATCATAATCGTCATGTCGCATTTCATGATCAAGTGAAAGTCTTATTATTTGCATCACCATTACGACGTGATCCCAATGCTCAATTACAGAAAAAGAAAAGTCCAATTCGAGAAGAAACTAAATCAACGATTACAACTCGACGTTCGAGTGGACTGCATTATACAAATCCAATTCTTATTTCAACAGCTGAGACAAAATCAAACAATCTTGTCGAAGTAATTTTCAATTGTTTGTTTATTTACTCATTGAATCTATTGAATTCGCTTTTTTCAGTTATCAAACAAATCAATCGATAAAGAACCGATATTTCCAGCTCTGATCGACTGTGATAAACCTATAGATTCATTAATCTATGTTGTCTACGGTGGTTCTTGGTATGGAAATTCACAAATAAAACATTGTTAATCCATTTAAATTTTGTTCTTGTTCTTCTTCTAGTCCAACAAATGCGATCAATTATTTTCATTCAATCAAAATGAATACTGTCGGTGATATGGCTCGAGCAACAGCTGCTCAAATCGAAGTCTACCCTATTCCGCCACCTAAACTAGCCAATATTCAAAAAGCTCTTTCATTATACCAAGAACGTTTAGTCACCTCTCCATCACTTTCGCCAATCATCGGCAATAATACTGAACTCTTGCCTCCTATTGCCAGTACATCAGAAGAATCCATAGCTTTCACTGATAAAACATTTACAAAAGAAGGCTCACCTTTGCCAATAATAAATCAAGATCATCAAAGTTCAACATACGATGTCGATACATTAATCGATAGTCAAGATTATGAACGAATCTATTTAAATGATAATACAGTTCCATCATCGACAAGTCAAACGGATTTTATTCGTACGAGACGTCAAATAGCTTTAGCCAATCGTGATGAACAAATATCACCTCCAAAACGACGTTTAGAAACAACAGTCGATGAAACACTGACGGAAAATAATCAAGACGAACCAGTCTCGCCTAAAAAACCACTGATTAGTAATTTAACACTTGGTGAACGTTTGCAAAAAGCATCGGAAATCTTTCAAACAACAGGTCGTCTTCCATTCGATAATGATTATATCGAATTAATTCGTCAATTAATTATGAATCCTTCTCTCACACATCTCGAACAATTGCATTTAAAAAGTTTATTTGTTGATAATTAACTCAAATTATTGTGATATATATAAATTTGTCAGATATCTTTTTTTTTCAATCATGTATTAGTAATGTGAAATGTGTGTGTGTGTGTGTGTGCGTTCATTTTCAATGAAGTAATTAGATTTTTTTTGAAATAAAAAATATATACATAAGCTAACGTGAAAACGTGACCTCAAAATTGATAAGATGGTGACTAGCGGCCTCGTGAAAGTTGCTTCTCGTATTACGTAGATAGATGTTTGTTTCGTGTTATCTTATTCGTTTTTATTGTTGTTGAGTAAAAGTATTTGAAAATATTATGTCTGGACTACTCAGTCGATTGAAAACTCGCAAAGTACTTTTTAAGAACAACAACACAAAAAAAGACAAAGAATTTATAATTTAATTATCGTAGACTGGATCAAATGATTCGTCATCATCACCTTTTTTTGAGGAGGAAGTAAACGAAAACTTTGATCTTTTTTTTAACTGAAGTTTTTTTTGCCAAGGGATTTGTCTGTCCAATATGTCATCAAAAATTTGGTGATCAAACGCTATTAACTCTTCATTTTACTGATCCTCATGCTCATGAAACAAGACAAGCACCAACTCCATCCTTCTCGGTAAATTGAACTTTAACATTTGTGTAAATAAATCTTTTTTCAAGGATAGTAACACTCGAGAAACTGCTATGTGGAAACAACAGTTCTCGGTTTCGGAAGAAAGTCGAGTTTTGTGTAAGTCGAATTCGATATCGATTCGTTGAACATTTTCGTATGTCGTCTAGTAAGCAATGAATTGATTCAAGAAAAAGAACGATCAACTAATCTTGAAGAAGAACTTCAACTCGTACAAAAACAATTGAAAACTTCTCAAGCAAAAATATCCGAACAAGTAAAATCAATCGTTTTACTCGTCAGATATCCTCATGATCAACATTATTCAGTTGCTAGAAATCGGCAATCTAAAAGCAACCAAAGACGTTTACGATGCTCAATTAACGATTTTCTCTAACGAACTTGTATCTGCACAAGTCCGTCGAAGCTTCTTTCATCTCCGATCTCTTCTTATTTTCCTTATTTCAGAATCAATTAAAAGAAAAACAACAACAACTAGATATTCTTTCGTCGAAGTTAGTTTTTGATAGATAATTTTCTCTTTCAATAGAATTTATTCTAGAGCGAGTTCGGACGATCTTGATGTTCTCAAACATGAATTAGTTCGTATTCAACAAACAATGAATGATATTTCAATCGAAAAAGAAAAGGAAATCGAAAGATTACAATCGATTCTCGTTGAAACTCAACAAAAACTCAACACAATTGAAACGAAATTTCAACGAACCAATACTTTTCTCGGAAATGTCATCACAAAATTGATTATTCCAGCTAATAATGAAATCAATCAATTGAAACAATTAATCAAAAAACAAAAGGAAAAATCAGAAACTATTCTTAAACATATCCGAAATTCTCTTATTGAAAAACAAAATATTATTCGACATTTGAATGAAACACTTGAACAACAGGTTTTCTTCTGTTATTCTTCATTAATCAATTCATTGATTTCTTATTTGTTTTAAAAGAAACAAATCAATCAAAGTCAATCGATTCAAAATCAACAATTAGAAAAACTTTTACACGAAAAAAATCAACTAATCGAAACCAAATTAGAAGGTGCCGAAAAACAAGATCTTCTTCGGCAAATGTCTGCTGAAAAAGTTGCCAATTATTTCTTTCGTCTGATTAATAAAATCGTTTGATTCTTTTTTCAATTAGAATCTATTCGAACAACATAATAAAGAATTTCGAAATCAAATTACTGAACTATCATCTCAACGACAACAGATTCAAAGCGATTACGAAAAGATTTCCAAACAATTCACATTAATCAGCAATGAAAAAGTGCGAAGAAAAAGAAAACATTGATTTTTTTCTCCAACAAAGATTTGTATTTAGAATCAATTACAAAATCAATTGAATAATATCAATCGAGATAAAGACAAACAAACAAACGAATTAACAGTTTTACATGAGAAATACAATAGCATTCAACAAACGAATGATTTACTTATCAAAGAGGTATATATGCGTTTCAATATCAATATTCGAATCTTATTTAGTTAATTTAGAAACAAGAATTGGAACAAAATAAATCTCAACAAATCGAGCATATCACTCGACTTGAACAGAACGTTCAATTAATTCAAAAAGAAAAAGATACTATTGTTCAGCAATTACAATCGACTCTTTCACATTTACATGTCAAACTTGAACATCGAGTAAATGATAAAAATCACAAATTTTCTCTCAAATTGAAGAAACTCATTTGATAGGATAATCGAATAAAACGTCTATCGATTGGTATTCAACATAGTATTGTTCTTTCACATCGAGTACTCGAACGTATCAACGAGAATATTCCTGGTAAACAATTGGAAATGTTCAAACTTATTGAAACAGCTGAGAATAACGCACGAATTATTCGAGAAAAGACATTAGAAGATATTCAATTTGAATTTCGAAATTCTCTAACAACGATTCATTCGATTATTTGCAAATATAAAACTCAATTCGAAACGAATCAATCGAATCTGCTCGGAAAAGATGAACAAATCAAGAAATTGAAAAATACCTATGAATCAATTAATAAACAATATCAAGAACAAAAACTACTATTCGAACAGTTGACTGAATTAACTCAAACAATGGATCGTCAACGAGAAAAATACGAAAAACAGATCGTAATTAGAACGACGATTCATTTGCCAATTAAAAGCTTGCTGTTTTTCTACTTAGAATTCACTGGAACAAGAACTTGAATCGAGAACGAAACGACATGAAAAGCAGATCGCAGCGTTAACAGAGAATTTATCGAGTGTTCGAACGGAATTAAAACAAAATCAAGAGAAATTAACCTTGATCGATCAGATCAAAGCTGAAAAAACTGGTCGATTGAAAGTTTTCGAAAGATTTAATTGAATTTATTTCGTTTTTTTTCTTCTTTCAATTAGATATCGAAGCACGTTTGAGTGTTAGTCAAGATGAACGTCGAGTTCTACTCGAACGTTCATTATCAAACGAACAAAAAAACGAAAAATTAATCACCGAAAATGGTTTACTATCAAAAAAAGCAATAGAAACCGAATCGGCTCTACAAGAAATCGCTCGAGAATATCAAGTTCTACAAGTAGAATCATCGATAGTCACATACTATTCGATTTCATAATGATTTTATTTTAGATTCTAGTCAATAAATTAAGTCAACGTCGTTGGATCGACGATGAAGATGTTGATGCGTGCATGAAATGTAATCATACATTTAGTGTTACACAACGTAAACATCATTGTCGAAATTGTGGAAATATATTTTGTGATAATTGTTCATCGAAAACAGCGACAATTGCCGCATCGAGAAAGCAAAAACGCGTTTGTGATCAATGTTACAAAGATTTGACTTCTTAAAAACATGAAAGTGTCCATTCATTTTTCGATTACGATTAATAAAAAATGATGAATCATACGTCACAGTCGAATGATTCGAGTAGAAATACGGAATTTGACGTAAAGTATTCGAAGGGTAAATGAATAGTAATCATCATCAACGTCGATCATCACGTTCACCGAACGCGAATTATGATCGAACAGATTATATTATCGATACATTTTTAAAGAATTTCGAGGGGGACATGCGTGAAAATCCTGGCGGTTGGAAAGAACGTTTTCGTAAGATGGCTGCGAATGAATTCGCATTTTATCGTGGTTCAGCAGTAGTCTTCTATCGTGATATGAAACATAACGATGCACGACATGATCCTTGGCTAAGAAATAGCCCCGAAGCATCGAGAATATTTATTCATGTAACATGAGTTTCTGTTTTTTTCAATAATTGTTCATTCGTAGAAAATTTAAGATTTCTTTAGGGTGATTTACATGCAGAAAATTTCGGAACATATATCGATCGATATGGAATTATTAATTTTGATGTCAATGATTTCGATGAAGTAGAAGAATGAATAATTGAATCAATCATAGGAAATGGCACGATTTGTTTCTAGGGTTATATTGGTCCGTTTATTTGGGATGTTCAACGTTTAGTAACAAGTATCAATCTAATTACTTATTCGAAAGCATTTAGTGATGAAAAAATTGCTAAGATTATTTCGTGTCTTGTTCGAGCGTATTTAAAACAAATTTATCAATATTGTTCGTCACGAAACGATCCACATTTAGCCATAACAATTGAAAATACTCAAGGATCAGTGAATAAATTATTGAAAGCATCACGTTTAGGCTCGAAAGAAGCTCATTTAGATATGATGACTGTTGTGGACAATTTCGAACGGAAATTTATTCGATCGAAAAATGTCAAAGATGTCGATGATCAAATGAGACATCACATTCTCTTAGCTTTTCAAGAATATTTACAAACAATACCCGAAAATAAAAAAGAATCTTCATGGGCATATCAAGTACGATTTGAGAGATTGGATTTTTCATCGACTATTTGACTTTGTTTTTCTAAAAAAGGTTAAAGATATCGTCGCTCGAACATCATCGGGCATTGGCTCAGCTGGTCGAACATCTTATAGTATTTTAATTCAAGGCAAAACTCAAGCATTAGAAAGCGATGTTGTTCTTTTCATGAAACCAGCTAGTAAATCTGCCGTTGCATCAGTTATTAAAGATTCAAATCTCGAACAATATTTTCGACATGATGGCCTACGAACTGTTCTATGTGCTTATGCTATGCACGCTGTTACATCGCGATGGTTAGGCTATGCGACACTACACAATCAAATTCCTGTTGTTATTGATGAAGTTGCAACGCATAGCAAAGGTTTAGAATGGGATGATATCAATAATTTCGAAGATATCTGTCAAACAGTCGAATATCTCGGCAAAGCAATGGGTTAGTTTGAATTTAAGAAATCGATTCGAGAGTATTGTTTTTTTTCTGTCTTCTTTCGATTGAATTTCAGCTAAAATTCATTGTATATCGGATATGGATTCAATTGAAACAGAGAAACATGCTCGACATCATACAGGTCTATTGCCATTCGAAATTATTCCTCAACATACCGAACGAACAATACGTCAAGCAATCAATGGTAATGACGACGAATTTATTCGAGATATGGTTTCATTTGCTATGGTAAATTTTTCAGAACAAGAAAAATAAAAAAACACAAGAATTTGCAATGGATTTTATTGATTTTATTTTTAGAACTATGGTAATCAGGTTCGTCGCGATCATCAACTCTTTTTCGAGGCATTTCGAAATGAAAGAATACCTATTCTCAATAAACATCATCGCGATTAAAATCTTTATTCATTTCATCTCAGTAACCACCGCCTAATAAATCACGTAAATACGGGTCATGTTTGCATCTAAAAATGAAATTCAATTATTTAAAAGAAAAAAAACAGAAATATTCGATTTCACTAGTACCCATGAATAAATTGTTTTTTTGTGATTTTTGTTTGTGTGCTAAGACCGAGTGTATCAAAAACAGTCTTAGCTAATCGTGTAGGATTGAAATCACCAACTTGATCGGTTTCACCGGCCATTGCTAACTGAATACAAGATTTGCATATTTATTGTCAATGAAAATGAAATTATTCTTACAGCAGCTGATAGTAACTGAGCTAATTCTGATAGAGTCAGTTGTCCATCACCGGACAGATCAGCCCTATAAATTAATATGAAATAATCAAATCAATTTTCGAATTGAAAAAAATTTTACATTGCAAATGTAAATTCAATATGACTATCGAGATCATGTGGAATTTCATGTGACACAGCCATAACAAATTCTTTAAAATCGATAGCACCACAATGATCACGATCGTGAACAGCAAAGATATGTCTTCGAAGAAAAAATGAAAAATACAAAAAACGACAAACAAACATTTCAATATCACAAACTCGCATAGAATATCATTTGGATCATTGACATGTTTCATTTCATGAAAGAATTTTCTAAAATCTGCCCTCTCAATTTTACCAGTTGGATATTGACTCCAGAAATACTACAAATCATTTCAACAACAACAACAACAAAAGGAGCACAGAGATATTTACTGTATGCAAATCTTGAATTTCTAGAGTACGAACGAAAACAATTTCATTGTAAATATTCAAACAATCTCTTACCATCTTCGCTCAATTTTGATCTTTGTTTCAACAGATCAATTTCTAAAATTCATAATGATTCTTTCGAACGAATTGAATTAATTAAGATAATCAACCTTTAGCAGTTAATTCCTTTCCAAATCTGTGTTTCGTAGTAAATTTCTTTCCTGATCGTGCTTTCGTCAACGCTTTGTTGCCCATCGTCAGGACGAATAACGTAAACTGATGATTTACGTCACAACGTCTCTCATTCTCTCGTTTTGATCAATATTATTTTTGACGTAAAACAAACAGAAGTAAAAAAGTAGCTCACCAAAATATTTCGTCTTATTTTTCTCTCTTAGGAAAAAACCAAAAATAATGCAACAATTCAAGTTTGAATAACGATCTTATCGAGCAATTGCTCTCTTTTTTTTCTTTGTTTTAAAAAAAAAACGTAACGTTAAACACTTCATTGCCTACAAGCATTCGAAAGACGAATATAATAATAATATAATAATAAGATTGTTGGTGGTATCTAGTTGACAGTTTTCGGGCTTGTTTTAGTTGGTAGGAATCAAGCGTGTTCCTGGTATTTCCACTTGTGGTTTGATTACTGTTCCTCGTCGGATTTCACCCCAGCCGATCAAACGAAAGTTTTTATCGACACGACGACTTAAAGCGATCTTTTCGGATACTTCCGTACACACGGGATTGGTCAATTGAATCTTAGCTAAATCATCTTTTATAGCTAGAACTCGACCGCCGGTACTCAATGAACCGATGTTAACCATTAGCATTTCGTTCTTTGTTAATTTGGCCACCTTGGCACCTTTCTTATCTCCTTCAGTTCGAACGCCGACGAGACGACGAAGAAGAAAATAAGTTATTTGAATTTCAGTGTAGATTTCGGGCAAAGCACCGACTTCGCCGAGTACTTGACCGACAAGACGATCGGCACGACATAAAGTCGGATCGATCTTCGTTCCGACACCGATTAAACCGCCTGGTACAGCAAAAGCGAGATCGTTTTGTTCGGCATAGAGCGAAACAATCTTCGACAACAATGGTCGACATTGAAGACGACCTTCGTTATCTTTCGAAACAATGCCAGGTCGAACTTCGATCTCTTGACCGACTTTAAGTACACCTTTGAGAATACTACCACCGGCAACACCGCCTTTCAAATCATCGACTTCGGCACCGGGTTTATTGACATCAAACGAACGAATAACAATCAATCTCGGTTTCGATGTAAAATCACGTAATGGTACAGGAATTTTTCGGGTTATATATTCACAAATAACTTCAATGTTGTACTTAAGCTGAGCACTGATCGGTATGATTGGGGCACCTTCAGCATTTGTGCCTGAAGAATAAAACAAAAACGCAAAAATATTCGAAAATGAGACTTGCAAGTAAAAATCAACTACCTTTAACAAAGTCAATGATCTGTTGATACTGTTCTTTTGCTTGAACTTCTTTGACAAGATCGATTTTATTTTGTAAAACCAAAATCGAATTCAATTTCATAATGCCAATAGCTGCTAAATGTTCCGATGTTTGTGGCTGTGGACAAGTTTCATTGGCCGCTATTAGAATTACAAAAAAGAAGAAAATATGCATTTAATTAATCACATTTGCTTTTACCGATGAGCAAAAGAGCGGCGTCCATAACGGCGGCACCGTTCAACATAGTAGCCATGAGAATATCGTGACCAGGACAATCGACAAATGAAACATGTCGAACAAGACGAAATTGTCCGCCGCAACCAGAACGTTCGCATGGAAATGCATCTTCTTTACTTGAACCAGCCGAACGAAAACGTTCCGGTCGAGGACATTTTTCATTGTCACATTCGAAGATCTATATTTCGAAATGTCGATATGTTTCTTAGGAGTTGTCTTACTTTAGCATTAGCATAACCTAATTTAATCGTAATATTACGTTCTTTTTCATTTTTAAAACGAACTGTCAAGACACCAGATAATGATTTAACCACTGTTGATTTACCATGAGCGACATGACCTATTGTACCAATATTAATAGTGGCTTGTCGACTGATAACTTCAGGTGTTAACGGTGATAGTTGACTAGGATTCTAAAGCAGAATTTCACTCATCATCAATTCTATTCGTTTTCTCAAATAACAAACCAATTCAGCTATTGATTGTTTAGCCAAATGAGGTTGACCAGTTGTTTCATATGCAGTCATGTTTCGAGTGTGTATATTCTAGGTTGAAATTCTTTCTAAAAGAAGAAGAAATAAGTTCGATCGAGAACTACGTTGAAATCTCATTCGATAGGGCCAGAGTTCATTATCAACGAACCCGAGTTGAGGATGATGAAATTTGAATGAAGAGCAGTGCATCTACTTTTTGACTTAACGAAATAACGCCATTGCAGTGAAATACATTTAGCCTTTTTAAATATATCGAAACGAAAAATAAATCGAAAAGAGGGCGCTGAATAACAGCATTCAAAGAAAACTTTGTTACACATTAGTTTCAGTGAATGCATAACATAACATATTTTAAATGTCAATAAGATGATATACGACTTGTTTTTCTTTTCGATTTGCATCGAAATAGTCATATGATTTGATTTTATGTAAAAAAAAAGTCTTTTTCGTGTATTTAAGTGCAAAAAAAGCAAACACAAAGTAATAAATTATTTATATTGTGTATAGATGTCAGAATATATTTCGTTCCAATCAGCTGATCTTCGTCCTCATTATAGTGGCATCAGTTGATGTCTAATGACGAATAGATAGAGTGACGGGTAGTCTGAATGGACGAAATGGAACGTTTATCTTTCTCATTTTTATTTTGTTTGCTTTTTTTCTTTCTTTTGTAGATTCACGTTTGTCTTCTTCTTCTTCTTCTTCTTCTTTTTTCCTTTCTCTCGTTTTATTTCAATCGTCTGACTTTAAAAAAAAACAAAATAGTTAGATCAACGCGGTGCCATGGCGAATCAGGGCCCGTACAATTATTCCTATATATTTAAATACATTATTATCGGTGATATGGGTGTCGGAAAAAGTTGTCTACTCCATCAATTTACAGAGAAAAAAGTTCGTCGAAATCGAAACCTAAATTTCGTTTGATTTGAAGGATTTATTTTTAGTTTATGGCTGATTGTCCACATACGATTGGTGTCGAATTCGGTACACGTATTATCGAAGTAAACGGACAGAAAATCAAATTACAAATATGGGATACAGCTGGTCAAGAACGTTTCCGTGCTGTTACACGTAAAATACAACAATGAATGACTCAGATTTGTGACTAATTTCTTTGCTATTTCGTAGGTTCGTATTATCGTGGTGCAGCCGGCGCTTTAATGGTGTATGATATCACACGGCGTGCCACATATAATCATTTAAGTGGCTGGCTTACTGACGCGAGAAGTCTTACTAATCCTAATACTGTCATATTTCTTATTGGTAATAAAGGTGATTTAGATGGTCAACGTGAAGTGACCTACGATGAAGCGAAACGTTTTGCTGATGAAAATGATTTATTATTTCTTGAAACATCAGCTAAAACAGGTGATCATGTTGAAGATGCATTTATTGAAACAGCAAGAAAAATCTATCAAAATATTCAAGATGGTTCATTGGATTTAAACGCTGCCGAAACAGGTGTTCAACCGAAACCTCTAGCACCAGGCACGACTCCTGGCTCATCAGGCCAAGCCGGTAGTGGATCAGGTGGCGATCAAAAATGTCAATGTTAAAAAACAGAGCAAGAAAAAAGCATATAGACACACACACACACTAAATATCTTCTTCGTCATTATCGACAGAGGAATAGATGATCCTAATAAACTTATTCTCTTTCTCAGATCGATTGAAATATTCTTTTTTTTGTTCTCTTCTCTTTTCTTACATTGTAATTGTCGTTGCTCTTTTTTTTTCTTGCCTGTACATTGTGTGTTCTCTCGTTTTTTTTTGGTTTCTCTGATGATCGTTTGTCTTTTCGTCGTTATTGTCATTTCCAAAAAAACAAGCAAATATAACTACACTTTTATTTAACATTAACATTTAAAAAAAAAAACAAAAACTTTTTTTTATTAATACCGCACATGCACACACACACATATGTATAAATATATTTATCTATTCGATGTTTTTAGATCTGATCGTAGCTTGAAACAAAAGATATTGTTGTTTTACGTTCATCATTTTTATTCACACATAGCAAATATCTCGGTTTTTTTTTCTCATCCATTTGTTTTGTCGTCTCGTACTGGTGCATAATATGATTCTTTTTTTTTCTTCTCAATGTGATGTGTACAAAAAAAGAAAACAGGAAACTGACAACATATTCAATAAAGACAAAAAAACGAAAAGAAAGAAATAGTGGATGATTTGTGTTTTGAAAGACAAATAAAAACAAAAATTAATACGATGTTTCCGAACCATAGAATATCAAATTCGTATAAAACAATAAGGAAAAAAAAGCAAGCAAAAAAAAAGAGACAATACATTCATCATCGTTGCAACTGTTCATATCAAAAAGAGAGAGAAAAAGAGAGAGGGAACGATAAATCATCCGCTAGATTTTCTTGTTCTTGTTTAGTTTTTCGGGTTGTCATCAACGGGTGTGAACGCTGGAGCATTGGCTCCGTATTGGTGACCTCCGCCACGACGTGGATTGTTCGAATTTCCACGGAAACCGCCACGATTACCACCACGATTCGAACCACCGGAGTTTCGTTGTTGATAATTTCGAGGATTGCCTTGTGAACCAGTGTTTCCGTTGCCTGAAAATGGTTTTTGAGTTTTAGGCTCGACGTTTAAACGTATGTTTTTGTAGTTGACATGTTGTAATTTAACGACTCCACTGGCGATTTCAGCCTTGTCGAAAAGAACGAAACCAAAATTCTAGAAAGGAGACATGCGAGAGTGTTGTTTTTGGTCGAAAGTCAATCGAACGAACTTTTTTATTATCGTAATTCGGTTGATGAATTTTCGCGTCAAGAACTTGTCCGAATTGTTTGAAACAATCGATTAAATCTTCTCGAGTAAATTCCAATGGTAACGAGCCAACAAAAACTTGTTGTTCATTCGGTGCGTTCGTTACACTTTGACCTGAACGACGAGCTGGACTTTGATCTTGTTGACTATTGTTTTCATTCCATTGGTTGTTATTTCCACGAGAATTTTGTTGATAATTATTTCCATTACCACGTTGTTGCTGTTGTTGTTGTTGTTGTTGTTGATTAGCTGTTGCTGGTCGAGCCGGAGGTGCGCTTGGTTTTGTAGGCGCTGGACGAACGGCAGCTGGTGGTTGAACCGGTGGAACTGGGGCTACAGTTTGACCTGTTGCCGATTTGAGTTTGGCAATACCTGCATAGGATGCTGAAGAAAATAAATAGACGAAGAGAAATAAATTCGAGTTGACGTACCTCCTTCCATGGATACGAATTGTTTAGTTTGTTGTTGAGCATCTTGAATAGCTTCCTGTTGATCATTGTAACCAGTAGGTTCATTGACACCATTTCTTCAAAAAAAAACAAACAAACGATTATGAACGAATTCGATCGATTGATTGATTTCACTTACAGTTCTTGTTCTTGAACTTTCGATGGTACCTCGATTTGTTGTTGATTTCGAGGAGGTAACGGTTGTTGTTGTTGTTGTTCTTGTTGTTCTTCGTTGACCGATCGAACCGTGACCGTTGGTTGAGGTTCCTGTGCTGGCTGTTGTTGTTGCTGTTGCGCAACTGATGAATCAGCATTCGAAACCTTATCCTAAAATAAATATTTATCTATTCTTTATACTCGTTTCTTTTCGAAAAAAAAACGATTCGTCCTACCATATCACCGTAGATTTGTGAACTTGATTGATCGTCTTCATCGGAAACCTCGTCGAAAACTTCGTCCTGATATCGAAAGATATCGTTTTGAACGTAGTATTTCTTCGGTTGTCTCGGTGCTAAGACGAATGTTTGCATGAAACGTCGCATCGGATGACCATTATTCGATAGTTCGCCTGTTACTTGAACGACAACACCTTGACCAATGGTTGGATGAGAATCGACTTGACGGATTTTCGCATGACAATCCTGTAAATTAAGTTGATTGATTCGTCGAGCGATATCTTCAGGTCCGACAGCTGGCTGTTCGATGTAACCTGGACGATCGACACCACCATGAATGAATGTACTTTCCTTGGAATAAAAACGATGAAGTAGATTAGGAGCTTGATGTAATAACGTATAATATTGATGAACGAATGCACGACCCACCTAGACAACGAAAAAGAAAAGAGAAAATATAAATAAAGAAATTCGATCGAAGATTTGCGAATTTACATCAAATGGGGTAGGATTATTTTGCACCATTGTTTTATTTAAATGAAGAGACTGAATGGAATGAGATCTGAAAATAGAAATAATAGAAGAGTCTCAAGAAATTTCATCAATATACACGCAATGAATCGAAATTTTGTGCTAACAAATAGTCGAGCAAGTTAGCAATAGAATGATGAGAGGATTGTAGAACAAACACCATGGTAGTACTCACAAAATACTTGTGCAGTGAGATTTTTCATAGATGTCACTATTTATCAGTAGTTGTCTGCGCGTTTTTTTTCTGTGATTTCTTTTTTTTATATAAGAAGACGAAATATTTACAAATATTTTCTTTTTTTACGGAAGAAAAGAAATAAAAAACAACACTTCTAATTAACGATAGTTTCGGTCATCAAACGCGAGACAAGTCGCAGGCTTTTGATGGCCAATATATTCCTTGGCAATTTCGCCGGTGTCAGTCGACCAAAGACGAGCTTTGCCATCGGAACAAACTAGAAAATATCTCCAATTCAAAAATCAATTTCATTCAAAGAAAATACAAACCTGTGACAAGATAAAGTGAATCGGATGTAAACGCACAATCCCAAACCCAATTCTGTAATTTATCATGTTTCAATTCATACTGACAAGCAAAGTCCGATGTACGCCAAATCTTTGCCGTTCCATCAGCAGACGTCGTGGCAAGAAGACTAATGAGAAATCGAATGTTTATTGAAAAAAACAACACAGTATCATGTGTTTCTTACGTCATATCCGGTGAGAACAAACATTTCAATCCGTAACGTTTATGTGCGAGAAAATTCGTTCGTGGTATGAGACGTGTTGAAGCAACGAAACCGGTCATTGACCATGTTTGACAATTGCCCTAGGAAATGAATTTGAATTCAATGATGCAACTGAATTCAATGACTTACAGTGCTTGTCACAGCAGCTAACATAGATGCATCACGATTGATAGTTATCGATCGAATTGCACTCGGATTATTTGGATCGATAGTCTAGAAATTGAACATATTTGTTTTCACAATTCGATTAGATCAATTTAAATTACATGTTTTTCTTGTTTGTCAGCAACCATATCCCATCGATAGATCGTACCATCTTGATCTCCGATTAGTAATTCCGCCTGAAAAATCAACGATGTAAAAATTTCAATTCGAATTCGATGAATGACAAACTTGATTCGGATGTAATGTAACGCAATTGACTGCTGCACCGACTGTAGTCAGTCGATGTGCTTTCGTTTTTGCTGTTCTCATATCCCAAACTCGTACTGAACAATCTTCGCCTCCTGAATACATGAAATGCTTATCATCACTAAATCCTAATGTGACAATATTCTTTTGTAATTGATCTAATTTCATCACGGGATTCGGATTGTTCGACATGAGATCGTACATTTTAATATGTTGATAACTTCCAGCAGCTAAGAGAGTCTTTTGCGGATGAATAGCTAAGCAATTGGTTGGCTAAAATTAAATTTTATGCATTGAGATTATCGAATTTTTCTTTTCCTCTCAAATTTCTTACAGAATCTTCGTGCATAATTGTTCGATAGATCGTTGCTGTACTTGGGTTCCAGAATCGAATTGTTCGATCATAACCAGCTGTAATCAACAGACAATTATCGTTATTTGACGACATAATTGATTTCTTTCTTTTTTGACAATAAAAAATATCTGTAAATAGATGAAACAAAAAACAAAAATCTGCTAGTTTAGTTGTACAAATCATAACAATAACAAGCTGAGTTTTTTTTTGTATGGTTAACAGTTTTTTTTTATACAAATGGAAAAACAAACAAATCAAAATGCATCATTTGAAGATGTTTTAAGTAAATCTTTAGCTTTATCAGTTAATTTCCGCGAAAATGATCGTGTATCTGGCGTTTTGATTCCTGTTATAGGTGGTGGTGGTAATTGAGGTAAATATAATTTATGAAGAATGAATTCTAAACCAAGACTTGCTAGTTCTTGATTTCGTTTATAACGTTGAATAGCAAATGTTTCTAATGTTGTTTTGAAACCGAATAATTCTCCTTTGGCAACGATTTTCTTTTCACAAACTGTTCGAGATTCATCTTCTTTGTCCGGACGATAGACACACGTTTCTTCAACAGTCTAATTAAATCAACAAACAAACAATCGAATAGAAAATAAAGAAAGAATCGATTTGTTATACCATCAATGATTTGAGATTAATATTGACTGTATTCGTTGTGAAAATCTTCTTTTTTAAATCACATACTGATTCTTCAATTATAAATCCAATTGTTGAACTTGCACCGCGAGAAAATATTCGTTCGCCCCAACGAGGAAGCTTGTTCGTTTTAGCTAATAAACGTTTCGATATCAAAACTTGATCATCAGTCAGTACGCGATAGAATGTATCTTCAGATAAAACATGACCTCTGAAAGAAAACAGTAAGAAAAAAAATCACGTTTCATTATTTGTTTTTAGTACGAAAAAAAAAGAAGAAAGCTACTATCACAAACGCGTACGTGTAAGGATTGGGAAATTTCTGCCAGAAGCCGCTGACAACTTGTGACCAGGGGAATGTGTATAACCACTGAGCAGCATATATTTTGACCATTCTATTTTCTAGAGAATAATGTTAATATAGTGTATTTTTGGAGAGACTACTAGTTTAAAGATAATCAATAGTGTTGTTAATAACAACGAATAGTAAAACAGCCTATAGATGGGGATAAACACCAATACTTCGTTCTTTTCTCGTTCTCTTCCAGTAAATTTTTTACTAATGGTTTCATCTATTTTGCTAATCAGTTATTTTATTCCGTTTATTAAATTAAAAAAAAAAAGAAAATTCTGTCATTGTTCTTTAATCATATGCTGATTGATACGATGCAGGATTAACGTAATAAGTTTGCTTCGGTAGCTTCTTAATATCGACTAGATCAAGTAAATCAACGTCACGATTACCAAATACAACTCTTGCATATTGACCGTTAGGTAAATTCATCTGTTTAGCAAAAGAAAAATATTGACTTAATATATGAGATTAGAGTGTTGGTCCTTTCTTTTTACCATAAAAGCATAACCTTTGGCATATCCATATACTCTACAAAATGTTATTGGTTTCAATTGAAAATCTTTAGGAAATGGTCGAAATTTGTCGTATACTGCTCGACGAATGCCTTCTGCATGCTACAATTCAAAACAAAAAAGTAGAATAAATACACTCGAATTAATAATTTACTTTCTCATAAAATACGAATTCATCGTCATCTAATTCGTGAAACATATCTCTACTCATTTTAACTCAAGTATATCAAAATGTCAGACTGGTTTCTATCAATACAAAATATAGACTCGTATATATGAGTTGATATTAATAGTGCTTGTCATTTATATGCTATATCGTCATAAATAACAAATCATATGAGTTGGAATAATTAACATAATTACGGAAATATTTCGATGATATGAATGTTTTGTGAGTGGTTGTTATAGAGAATCGATTACCTAAATATCTTTTATTTGATATTTAATTAATAAAAAGCTTCAGTATACGTAGATACGAGTTTTAAGAAAGAAAAACAATATGTTGAGGCTTTTCGAGATTCATTAATTGAGAGATAAATGTAAATGTTCCTTTGTTTTCATCGTATGAAAAACAAGTGAGATTATTCGTATTTTGATTAGCAACGAGAAGAAAATGACCCGTCGGATCGAATGTAAAATAACGTGGACCTGAACCTTGAATATTTAAATGATCTTGAACACTTAAAACTTCATCGGTATTGATATTTAAATTGTAAATAGCAATATTATCATCACCACGATTAGAAACGAGAAGATATTTCTTATCCGGTGAAAAATGTAATTCAGCTGGATAGTTTTCTTTTGTTGAGGATACATTTTGACGTGTTGATAGAGTTTGTAAATGTTCTAATTTTCCAATAGTTACATCTGTTCGATAGACTGAAACTGTCGAATCTAACTCATTGGCAACAAAAGCTAATGATTGATCAGGATGGAAGAGTAAATGTCGTGGTCCAGCACCTGGCTTAGCTTGAACACGATCGCGATTCAATCGAACTTGTCCATTACTATCATCGTAATGATAACAACTGATTGTATCTGCACCCAAATCAACAACATATAAAAAACCTCGATAGAATTGTACTTGATGACAATGTGAACCGCGTCCGTCAACCGTCGTCGTTGTTACTTGTGCATCTTTTTCCTCAGGATAATTGGAATGATGATTCATTGGCAATAAAGCAAAATTCGATGGACCATCATAACTAAAAAATTTCTTTCTTTCGTATATCACGGAATGAATAGATTTACTTGGCTACAGCAAGCCATTTGCTATTTGGATCAAGTGCAAGTGAACATGGTGTACCACCATTAGCTGAAATTCGATTTTTCGATGTTAACGTGCCCTGTGTTCGATCATCAATTGTAAATGTTTCGATTTTATTTTCTTGTTCATTTACAGCATATAAAAGATCTCTTTCTACTAATAACCACGATGGTCCTTTGCCTGATTTATTCTCCTGAATTAACTGCAATTGTCCATTATGTGTTAAACGACATGCATATATGTATTCACTACCTGTTCCAACTAGAAATACTTGATTCGACATCTGAAATAAGATATGAATCGACCTATCGGTTTTTTGATTTATTGAATAAGAAAATCTTTCTTTTTCAATTCATAAAATATGTTTTCTCGTATATACAAACAGAAAAAAGAAATGCCTTCTCAATCTACAAGCATATTTTCGTTTGCTGACACCGGTGATGTTGAATTCGTTGTTGTTGCTGTTGCTGTTTGTTGATTTGGTGGTAAAGTATAAACTCCATTGGCATAAACTAATTGATTTGCTTTAACTTCCGCATCGAGAATATTTCGAATTTCGATTAATGTTCGTTCATTTGGTCCATGAAATGCATAGAGACATAATAACGAATAGATTCGATCTAATGTCAATGCAGGCATCGAACGAAGCATGCCGAAGACAAAATTACAGATTGTTGCATGTTCGTGTTCTTTCTTCTCGGGTTCATTTTGATGTTCGATATTCATATCATCGATATCAGCACCTAAGACAACAGGTGCTTGAGATGAACTATTCGAAGCTACTTTCGATGTATCTTCGACCAAACGAAATGTATCCTTAGCTTCTTCTTTTAATAGACCGTAATTTTGCCAAAGATTGATTCGTTTTCGAATACAAGCTGTCGAACATTTTAACGATGAACTCAGTTCGCTGATTGTCCATGTATCTTTATCTTGAAATTTATAGATTATAGCCGCATGAAATGGTGTAACACTGAATTCTAAAATCTTTCCGCCGATTTCAATTTCGAGATTAATTTGTCCTGAAATTAAGAAAAAAAAATTACAAATATGCTTTCTTTTTTTTAATCGAATCTCAAACCATAATTCGGACTCCAATGAAGTGTTCGATGTGATTTAATCGTTTGATATGCTTTCGTATATGCATCTTGCATGGCTTTCAATTCGCCAGGTAAATCAATCGGTGAGAATTTCACTTCAGGCCAATATTCACTTGAAATAATCAAAGCATTTATTGGCACGCCAATTGTACTAACCAATGGAAAGTCTGTTTGTGCTAATTTCTTCTTAATTGCTTCATTTAATTGTTTCGAATCTTTATAATCTTGTAACATAACATCACAACCTTGCAGACCACCGTCAGTAAAACGTTGTTTTAATAGATCAACATAACGACGTTCATGTTCGATATCGACTTTATTCGATTGGCCGGATAGCATTCGATCGGCAAGCATATGAACGTATTCTTCAACGAATAATTCCGAATGACCATAGATCGAAACAAGCATAGACATTAAATCACGAGAATGCGATGGACGAAGAGCACGTTCAGGTACTAAATTGAATTTGTATTTAAATCGAAACAAAAAAAACCGGCAAACCTACCAGTTAATGCTTCGATTGGTTCAGGTTCCCATTCGTCATCGAGAAGTGCTTGACTTGACCGTTGATTCGATTGATTATCAGCTACATAACGAAAGTTATTTGTCTGTATGTTGTTCAAACATTTTCAAATCTTACTTTGAGTTAATTCATCTAACTCCAATGCTCCATGTTCGTTCATATTACTCACAATGACTCGAATCGTATCTTCTCGTCGTCTAGAAAACAAAACACGTTCTCTTCATACATTCATTTAAATCAACTTACGCAAGAAATTGTTTCACATTATGACAAGCTAATTCCATCATAACACCAGTCGAGTCCAGATATCTTAGAACTCGTATAGCATTGATAAATGCTGCGAGAATATCCGTTGTGCCTACGCCAGGATGTAACAAACGTTTGTTGAATTCATTTCGAACATTATCAATAATCAAATGTCGTTTGCCGACAATCGATACGCATCGTTTTAAATCATCGAGAACTCCACCATGTCGAGATTCCGGGTAATCGATTATGATCGGAAACATATGTCTTGCGCCACGTTCATGCATAATGCATTCATAGATATGATGTTTTAACTCGTTTCGACATGAAACCAGATCGATTTGAAATGTTGATTGCAGTTTTTCATTGAGACTTTCTTGTTCGATATTGCAATGAGTTTGAAGAATTTGTAACCATGTTATTACACCGGTTTCTAACCACTAGATTCAACAAAATAACCTACGTTTTTCTGAATTTACAAAAAAAAAACAAATACGAACTTGTTCGAGATGTGGTAAACAGGCGTGCGATGAATATTGTTCGCAGATTTGTTTAACAAAATTCGTTATACGATTACGACAAGCTGGTAATGCTGCCATTTGACAGACACGAGATAATAATCCCAGACGTTTTCTATTCACACAAACAGATTGTTTTCTTCTTTTTTTTTGTTAAATATTTTCGAATCTTACAAAATAAAAATAATAATCTCAAATTGTTCTTGTAATTCACGACATTTACAGGCTGATGTCAATGGTAATTTACAGAATGAACATGAATTTGTATCTAAAAATTAATTTTTTTACAAGAATAAAAATCAAATGTTGCCGTCGAACCTTTTAATAATTCTCCACAAGCAATTTTAGCATGTTGTGATGCGTAAGCAGCGAGATAATATTCAAAAATATCGATAAATTTCGTGTAAAAATTCGATTTGATTATATTTGTCGTATGTAATAATTGCTGTTTGACAGCTTGACGTGGTAAATGAATCATAAAATCTTGAATATTGAATAATTTCAATTGATATTGATTATCGAATGTTCGTACTAATGTTTGCAGATATGTTTCAATTTCAATCAATTGTTTATTAAAAAAAATAAAAGCTGAATGATAGGTTTCGATTTGTTGAGGTAAAATTTGTTCGACAGTTGTTAAAAATTGTGATAAATAATTATCACGTACGAGTGTTAATAAACCAGCTTTTAAAACTGGAATTATTAAATCAAATTCATTCGAAAGAACTAGATCATTTATAATTATATTTAAACGATCCATTTCTACAAAAGAACAAAAATAATAATAATAAATGGTGATATTTTATTGAAGAATCAAAGCACCGAAATGTTTATTAATAAGAATAATCAGAGAGAGAAGAAAAAAAATATATGTGTGTGTATGTCACTGTACATTGCACGAGAAATTTAACGAAGAAAATCTTGATTATAATTATAAATACGCTGTTCGAGAGTTTGCTGGTGAGTATTGGATTCAACCCATGATATGATTGATGCTTCAGCATTCATAGATGCTTCGAATTGTTCGAAACTAAGTGTCCATTGTTCGCTGGTTTCGTCTTCGAAACGACGATATGGTTTACACATTTCACCTGTTTTCAATAGAATTGTACTTGATGTTGTTAATGCTCGAAACAATTCTTCATCGTGAACATCACCGGTCATGAGATTATACATTGATTTACATAAACTAATAAATTCTTCCTAAATGCAAGGAAAATAAAATAATTTTTCTATAAAAATAATGTCAAATGAACTAACTTGAGCCATTAATGGATATAAACTAGGCTTTATTTTTGTAACTTCTTCTTCTTCTTTTTGTTCGACTTCGGTTTCATTTGATTTTGTATTGAAATTAGTTGAATTCGAACGTGCAGGAGTCGAGTCGAGAAGAATACTCAGACCTTTTTGTCGACGTTTTTCATCTAAATAAAAAAATGTTTCTTCTTTGTTTTTCCTCAAAAATCATTTCCTCAACAAACCAGTGAAATGAGAAATAAATAAAAGCTTGAGTTTATCTTTCACATCACCATTGAATAAAACATTCCATAAACGAATAAAATTACTAAAATCAATTTCATTCGGATCTTTTGTTAGAGCAAAGGTCTAGATTTCAGAAATAAAATTAAACAAAATCAATCAATCAATCGAACTTTCACTTACATTGAATAATTTATTTGCTAATTCTTCAGGATTTTCTCCCATAAACCAAGGCGATAAATATTTACATAGTATCATGTATTCTTCGCGATTAATTCGATATGTTTCATAGGCTAATTTCTTCGGATCAACCGCTTCAGTTAATGTTAATCGCGAAGCATCCTTTTCAAACAAAAAACAAGATACAATTATTCGAACTTCAATTTCGTTGTTCTATTACTTTGAAAACATAGAATAAATCTTTAATTTCCTGTTCAGTGAATAACGTATGTTTCAATGTGTTCTTAGCAGCTGATTGTAAAATTGATTCAGCCATTGTTTGTACAACTTTTAAACGATGTTTTAATCGTAAACGATTGATTTCTTCTTCAGTTATTTCATTATAATCAACATATGATTGTTTAATTAATTTAATAATTTTCTTTTCTGTCGAATTTGTATTTTGAATTTCATCTAAATATGATGTTAGAACTAAAATAGCATCGCCATCATCTTGACATTTTAATAGACGTTCTTCATTTTCTTTTAAAATTGTTAATGCCAATTGAAAAAGAACTTTGATACCATCGTAGAAAAATATATCAATAACATAGAGAGCTGATTCAAATGGCATTACACTACAGCAAAAAACAAAGATCGATAGATCGAGAGAGAAAAGATTTGCTTTTGTTTACCAAATAAATATTGTTAAAAACCAAGATAAACTTATACAAGCAGCAACACCGAGATTTTTCAATTTCTCATATAAATCCGGTAGATATTCATTGCAAAAATCATTGAAAACTCCTTGATCAATTAATGCTCCGACAACTTTTGTATTATAATAATCCGGCAAAAGTCGTTCACAAAGTGCTGCTAATGTCCAAAATGCATCTTCTTCATTCATATAGAGTAGCAGAACACCTCCGATGATATTCATTGCTTGACAATAGCCAACATCGGTATTGTAACAAGCATAAGCTCGTAGGACACGTCGAAGTGCATCGATGCCAGCTTCGTTTTGAAACGCTTTTTGATCTGGTAGAGCTCGATATAAATCACGTTCGATTTCTTCATTCGTCGAACCATGATCGGTTTTTGTTAGAGATGATTCATGAACTAATTTTTGATAAACATTTGGATTTGCTGCTTTCTATCAAAGAAAGAAAATCAAAAAATCAAACTGTCTATTCATTTTCGAATACAAACATCATGAATAGCACCACTGAATATCAACCATAGTTCGTTTCTTAACGAATCAGGAATACCTTGAAATATCAATTCGTATAATTCGTTCGTTCGATACATAATTACACCTTGACCATAGACACTAAAATGATTGACCCAAGCTGTCTCTTTGATATTTTCAAGTTGTTGATATTCTTCAGTTGGATTCTGATTGTATTGTATGTAAAGTGGAGGTGAGAGAGTCATTGAAGGCACTTCGATTGAAGGATGAACGGTTTCATTATTATATTGAGATAGAAGATCGGATAATTTCTTGAGAACAAATTCTCGATCATCGAAATTTGTGAAGATAAACGTTCCTGCCTGAATAATCAATCGAAGAATTTTCTATTCGGACAATTGAGAAAGACACATACTCGTTCTTTAGCTATGATAACTAATCCAGATTGAACTTCTACATCGGGCAAATTCGAACTTTCAGTTTGTTTTTCTACGACCATGATATCACGAAATGGAATGATAATATTAACCTGATGATAAACCTATTCGAATGATTTTCAAACGCATTGAAATCTTCGTGATTTTCGAATGTGCGCGCTTACTTTACTGGCAAAACAAACGAAATTTGCTGAAATATAAAGTTTACCGGACACAGTCGAACGATTGTAAGGCGTCCATAGATGACAATAGATTTCGCCGTCGAGACGTTCGTTTGTTGGCAAACGAAAACGATATCGATAGATCTCACTTCGAGTTTTAGCATCAAGATCACGTTTCAATTGAGAAATAACTTTGGGAGCAATTTTTCTGAAATCCAAATAACACTCGTGATTAAACAAATTCAAACATAGATTTGTCATTTACTTGGTTACAATTGGAAAGAAATCTTCCTCACGAAATGCTCCTTTGTCTGATAATAATCTAGATTTCGAAATTTACAAATCTTTTGTTTGTTTTTAGACATAACAAAATACTTTTTTGCAGCAAAATTTGCCAATTGTTCCAACATTTGATATGTATCATCGATATTTCGAAACATTGAAAAATCATGAACATGAAAACGTGTACGAACACGAATGGTTTCAGCAACATATCCTTGAACACGTTCAAGTGTCTACATAGAAAAAGATTTCGTTTTGTTTGCTTTAGAAATTATTCTCGTACGGTCATATCAGTAAATTTCACAATAATAGTTATGTCTTTTCCAAGTAAATACGAGTAAAAACAGAGGTAGTTCACGGATAGATACATCCAACCTTGATGTGGAACTCGACCACGCCAATACGAACAAGAATAATCTGTTGAAAGAGCAAAAAAATTTTGTTCCAATGAATTTTACGGAAGTCTAAAACACATACATGTAACGAGTTTCTCATCAGCTGGAACGATGAATAGTTTATGAAATTTTTTTGTTGCATTTTTAAATTTCTCCGATTCGAAATCTACGATTGAATTGCAAATGCAAAGCAAAATGTTTTTTTTTATCGTTCATTTACCATCGATTTCATCTTCATCAGCTTGAGCACAAAGACTTTTTATTTTACATTCAACATAATCCGTAATATCGACTCCGGCATCGATGCCCGATAACGTTGGCATAAGATTTTCTTCGAGCCATTTCCAATGTTCTTCAATTTCTTCACGTGTATCAGCTTCAGCAATTACTAAAAATCAAACTTTTTTCATAGAATTCTGTTTTTTTTCTCCTCTTATGAGTTCAATTTTACAATGATAAACTTCGGAATCAGGCCTTTGATGAAGTATTCGATAACGATTAGTCTATGTAAACAAATACGAGTTTGGTTTTCTACGTATAAAATCAAAAGATACTTTGCTATCTAAAACGGAATCAAGCGTGGCAACAAAGAGACTAGTAAAACCACCATGTGCTTCGTCATGACCTCGACGACGTTGTAGTGCAAAATAAGGATTGGCACGATCAGTAGACCTTGATTGATGAAATCATAGGGATGTTTTGAAAAGAAAAACAAACAAAATCAATTTACCAGAAACCAGTAACCTGTTCGAATTTGAGAAGAAAATAAAAATTGAACAGAAGAAAAACTTAGAAAGGATTTTTACTAAAATTTCTGACGGTTTCACCCACATTGTTGTCTTGAGACAAAGACAAAAATGAAAGTGAATAGAAAATCAATTGACTAACTGACCAATTAGAAGCACGCGCACAGATGATTCAAATATTTTCACGTATGAATTGACCAATGATGATGATTCAGTTAGTTTCGAACTTTCGATGAAAATAATCTTGGCGAAAACGAATAATATTTTGATGAAAATATTTCTGACATTGACTGTAGCGCTCGAATAGCTATGCCACCTTTTATTTTCTCTTCATAATCACTCGTGTTTCCTATTACGCACATTAATTAATCGAAAAAGTTATATTTAGATGATTTTTTTCTCGAGGGACTTCAAGTTAACAAGTATCTATTCAACCGAAAGTCTATAGAAGACTCTTGATGAAGATAAATTGATAAGACCCAACCTTTTTTTTCGTTTTCATATTTGTTAACATTTTTATCTAGTTAGAACGATTGATTCGAATTTATTTGTTTGACTGTACGTGTACGTTTTCTTTTTATAGATATGGGTCGTATTGTGAAATTTCTCTTCGGCACTTTTTCTTTGTTTATCGCATTGATAGCTATCGGCATCGGTTATTTAAAACTTGATGATGTTAATCGTCAAAAATGTAGGTCTCAAACGATTGTTTTCATAGGATTGCTGTGTTCATCTTATTGCATTTTTAGTTTTTGCTCAATTTTTAAATAAAGTGGCAGATCCTAATAACAAAGCTATTATGAATATTCGATGTAATCAATTAGCTCATTCAAATGTCAACGGTCGAGTTTTAGAAATCGGTGTTGGTACAGGAATCAATTTTCCATGTTTACACGATAATCCAAACATTGAATCCTATGTTGGAATCGAGCCCAATGTTCACATGTATCCATTCTTCTATGATTTTATCAAAAAATACCAAATACCTTTCGAAATCAGTCTTTCGAACGCTTCAGCAACGGACATGTCTGATGTTCCATCGAATAGTATCGATACTGTTATTATGACTTTAGTTCTATGCAGTGTACCTGATCCATTACCAAAGAAAGTTATTTCTGAAGTACATCGAATATTAAAACCAGGCGGAAAATTTTTATTTTTGGAACATATTCAAGCTGATCCTTCAGTCAAACCAGTTATTTATGGAATTCAACGAGCTGTTGAACCCGTTTGGGCAATTATTGGTGATGGATGTCGATTTAAACCGATCACTGATTACTTTGATGATGTTAAAAATGTTTTCTCTCGTGTTGAATACGAGAAATTCAATCTTCCTGTGCCAATCTTCTTCATTAAAGATGGTGTCAAAGGTATACTAGTAAAATGATAGTAATTCTCGCTTAAAAATAAAGTAGCAAAGTGCTTTTCACAAACATTTAACATGTTTTTTTTACCGAAAATAAAATAAAACGTCCTCTTTCTTTTCTAACTTCCAATTATTAGCACATTTTTATTGCATTTATCAAGATCCTACTCATTAGTCTTTTTATATTTCCGTCATTTGATTCTTTTTTCTCTGCTCACATATCCGAGGAAGTACGCGCACATAATCAAATACGTGTTTACGCGTTAAACACAATGGGCACAGGCGTCGTTGTTTTCTTTCCTGGAAAAGAACGCATTCGAAATTCCCATTCATTGACTTGAAAGTGCATAGATTGTATTTTGATGTTGGTTAAATTTCTCAAGTGGACTAGATGAATGTAAGCGGATTCATATAAAAAGATCTCGTTTTTCCTATGTGAAATAAATAATATTTATCGATGTCGACATATACTCATTTCCCTTTCACGACACATTCATTCACTGTTGAACAGCAGATATGCATTGTATTGTGAAAGTCGTTTTGAGTTATTTATAAGCTGATGATGTCAATCGTAAAAAAAACGATGAATGAATAAGATTATCGATCCAAACAATGAATTTCTAGCCCATGTAGATATCAAGGGTTGTGTGTTAGAACTCGATGCAGGTAAAAAGGTATACATTTTGCATGTTTACATAACAAACACGAACATCGAATCATATATCGGAATTGGGCCTAATGTTCACGATGTATTCGTTCTTCTACGATTTCATTAAAGAATATCAAATGTTTAAGCAACGAATTTGTTCGATGTACGTCGTTTTTATTTTGTTTTTTTTTCATTGACTGAATCATGTAGCATATTTACACTTTAAAATAGACAAAAAATTCATTACAAATGTTGACATTTATTTGTCACAAGTGTCGAATGTGATGTGTCCAAAAGCAAAATTTGATTGGGATGTTGATCACTAATTGATGATGTGCCAAATGTATTCGTTCGATGAGTTCGTCTTGATGCTAAACATTGCTGTTGTTGTTGTTGTTGCATACTTAATGTAATAAATCGTCGTTGTTGATTTGCATTTGTTCGTTCAGTCCAATTAACCCAAAATAAAAGAAAGATCCACGGATCTAATGACGAAGGAGCAACAGCTGCACCACCGGCTAAAGCTAAAACTAGATCAGTCGGCTGTCGACCTGTATAAGCAATGTACAATTCTAAACAATAATATGGTGCACCGAAGAAAATCATAAATAGAACGAGAACAATAATCTAGAATGGACATCATCATTTTTATGTTTTGAAACAATGATTTTTGTTTTACCATTCGAAATGTTTTTGATCTTGCTTTTGCATATGTATTAACACGTTTTCTTAGAATATCATTGTCGTTGATTGACGAACAATTCGATGATGAACTTCGATCGATTTTATAATGCATAAAGTTCGAAAATCGATTCATTCGTTTCGAACACAACCATGACCAGCATGTTGCCGTCCAAGAATTCGTTGACGTCGCCCGTCTACTACACCAATCTTCTCGATTATGTTCACGACATAATAATTTAATAAATATAAACATATAACAAAGAACAAGAACACAAAATGGAATAAAATAAACAACAAGTGAAATAAATGTTAAATAAATTCGACGACCAGTTAATGACGATCGACGTGCAAATGACGCTGTACATAAACGTGACGAACCATCGATATATAATTGAAAAATAAAAACATTTGGCATGGAAAATACGCCGGCTAATGTCCACGCACAACCGCATAGATATAAAACCTATTGAAAATCGTATTCAATAGAAAACAATAAGATAGAGGAAAAAAGGCCTATTTAAATACATACACGTATTTTTCCTGCTTTTAACGGCGTTACGATAGCTATACAACGATCAATAGCCATTGCAACAATAATATAAGTTGATGAAAGAATAGAAAAACTTTGAAAGAATTTTGCAAATCGACCTAAATGAAAAGAAAAATAAGAAACGACTCGTTTCGTCTTTATTCTCTTTTGTGTTTTTCATACAGAGAAAATCATTAAATGGCCATTGTCGATTAGGTTGAAATTCCCAATAAATTTGTACGCCCGTTGCAAATATATTAACTGATACGTCAGCTAAAATTAAATTAAGTATTAATGAACAAATACGTGCTGAACGCATATTCCATCGAGTATAACGTATTAACCACATTAGAACCAATAAACAGCCAATTAAACCGATACAAAATAATGTCAGAAGTAAAATTAACCTTGTACGTCGAAGATCTCGACTTGAATCCGATGTTTTATTCATTGTGAAGATCTAGATATCTAGAATAAGAATAAAAAAATGGGTCAAATTCATCATAGTAATTTAGAAATATCTATCGGCTAGTCGGAGGAATACAAACAAATGTCTAATGAAAATTTTTGAGTATGACAGTTCATGAATCTTTTGCATATGCAGAAAAATAGACTATGAATATTTATAATGAGAGCACTTCACGCCATTTTATTTTTCATTATGAATGTTCTTTTAATAATCGTTCAGAATTTAGAGTGAACAACTTAATAGAAAAGAAAAGAATAGAAATGTTTATTTATATTCCGCCTCTTTATTCTTTTTTTTTCTTTTTCTCGCTCTCTCTCGCTCTCCCCCCTCTCTCTCTCTCTCTCTTCTTCCGTCTATTTTTCTCGTTTTAATTACTTTTTTTCTCTTCGAAATGGTACCAATATAAAGCCCTCGAGTGCAATCTTAACTGATTCTACCTGAAGTTCCGAGACGAAAATAAATCAACGTTATGATTATTTGATTTTTTGTTTTGTTTTATACGAACCATTACGTCAAATATCATCGGCGTGTTTCTTTTTCGCGTGTTCAATCAAAGCACGAAACATCATTAGTTATTGCTCGTAGTTAGTTTTCTACATTCATAAATATACAAAGAGTTTTTAAAAAAAAGAAACTTATGACGTGGAAACGTACAAAAACGGAAGAGAAAAATTTAATTTTTATTGAACATAATTACAAACAGAGATCTTTTGGTGACAGCACCTATTCATTCCAAGGAAAGTGTATGTGTGTAAATGCAAAAAAAAACAGCGACGTAAAAATGCTAATGGATTCGGAAGAAAAAATCGCTAAGGAACAAATAAAACATCTGTTATTTCCTTGAATGAACGCGGAAATTTTAATGTTTTTTTTTCGGATTAACCGTGTTTCAATCATCGAAGTTATAGATTTGATCACTTTTCATAGGGGAACACTAATACGAAAGTCAAGATAAAATGCCCTTTGTCTTTGATTATAATCCGTCAGAAGTAATTACATAGCGTTCTACTTGCTCTAAAATCAATTAATAAACTTCAATTTTTTTGACAATGCAGTTGTTTTGATTTTGTTTGACGATCGAGGACAAAAATAACTTTGTTTCCTTTTTGAGAACATTCATAAGCAGACACAGATTACCTTCGAGACATCCATTGTTTTGTATAAGATTCTTACTTTTAATATATATGTAATGTTTTTTTTTTATTGTCGAGACCCAAAAAAAGAAAAATCAAATTATGTCAGTCGATTGCAATAAATATATACGATAAATGATTTATGACGAAAATTTGATTCATTTACATGCCATGTCATGTTGTCACAACATGAAACACTACTTATACTCGTAAAAAGTGCGTTTTCATTTTGTTTAATCTAGCATGGGCACGTTGCATTGTTTAAAACAAAATTCGTCATTCAAAAGTGTTCTTAGAGAATTGAAAGGAAGACATACTCAAAATCGTGGGCATATGCAGCCAAAGAATTGATTAATTAATATGTGAGTTGTTTTCCAAATGATCTATTCGATGTGTCATCTGATAAAATCATGAAATTAGTTAGATATCGAATATCGTTTTTTTTAATTATTATTAGTATCATTTGATAGAAATAACTCGAAGCATTTTGATAAATTTCATTGTTTTTGACTTGTTCGTTCAACACATGTGTTTCAACTCGACATCTTACTGATTATCAACAATGACAAAATCATGTCTGTCATTGTCAATATGCAAATTGTATACGTGATTGTGATTAAAGATAAATTAATTAGAATTTCTTTTTTGTCAGGTTATTTCTATGTCAATGAATAGTGCGAGATATGCTTATGAACGAGTAATAGTGTGTCTTAAGTGTTTCATTTCATAATAAGGTCGAAAAGTGCGCATCCCATTTGCTGTAGACACTTTTCAGATGTATGGTTTCGTAGGAAACCAAAATAAACTCATATAATTGCCTTCATTCGAATCTGATTACGTTCACATACGTATATTAAAATTGAAATTACACGTAGATATGTAATTACTTTGCTATATGAATCATTAATTATAATATTGATTTTCTCCTAGCCAAATAATCTTTCTAGTTGACTGAATCGAAAAAGCGAATATATAATTTCCAACCTGTGATATGTGACTCAAAATGTGGAAGTAAATGCGCCGTGATATTTACCGTCTATGGATTCGTCCCTTTATATCGACTTTCATGTTTTTTATGGTTGATTGACGACGGTACGGTATCGTATATAATGAATGATTAAATTGCGTTTTTGTTTATATATTTACTTTGATTTTGACATAGAAGTATGGCCGAAATTTTACTCGCCGCTGGTGCAGCCTATCTTGGTTTAAAAGCCGCTAAAAAAGTCCATTCAGCTTATTCCAATACGAAAGCTGAGATGTACGAAGAACAATATGCCTATCAACCTGATTATTACTATCAACCAACATACGCTAATGTATCACGAGGACATTCCGGTGGATATTATCCGTCTTCTGGCAGTCGTAGTGGATATACTTATGGTTATCGTTAAAACAAAATATTTTTTTTTATATATGAATATAAGAAAAGAAAATTTCCGTTTTTTTTTTATTAAAAACAAAACAAACAAATGATATTACATTCGAAAAATGCCAAAACGTGTTTCGGGTATAGGTGCATTGAGTGATGCACTGAGACTAAGAGCTAGAACAAGACGAGTATCGACTGGATCGATGACACCGTCATCCCAAAGACGAGCAGATGAGAAGTATGGCGAACCTTCGTGTTCGTATTTACGTAGAATCGGTTCACGAATTGTTTGTTCTTCTTCGCTGGTAAACTGTTGTTAGTTTTTTGTTGAAAGACAAAAAAGAAACTCAAGAATTGTCATGCACATTAAATTCTAATTACTTTTTGTCCTTGTCTTTTACGTTGCTCAGCTGTTATTTGAGTGAGAACTTGAGCAGCTTGTTCACCACCCATGACAGATATTCGAGCATTGGGCCACATATATAAAAATCGTGGGCTGAAGAAAGGAAACAATAAAAGAAAATTAATTCTGACCTATTTATGATTATTAATTGCATTTTTACCTGTAAGATCTGCCAGCCATGCCATAATTTCCTGCACCATAACTACCTAGAAATATTTAACTTGTGTAGAAAATTTTAAAAAAATGTCTATTTTTGTTCTCCATACCTCCAATAATAATTGTAATCTTTGGCACTTGAGCACATGCAACAGCATTAACTAATTTCGCTCCGTTTTTAGCAATGCCACCAGCTTCAGCGTCACGACCAACCATGAAACCAGTGATATTTTGTAAGAAAATCAATGGAATTTTCATTTGAGAACATAATTCAATAAAATGTGCACCTTTCAAAGCTGATTCTGAGAATAAAACACCATTATTACCCAAAATACCCACCGGATAACCATGAATACGAGCAAAACCAGTGACTAATGTTTCACCATATAGTTTCTTAAATTCATCGAATTCACTTCCATCAACAATTCGAGCAATAACCTAATGCAAACAAATGTTTATTTTTCGTTCTTTTTTTCTCTCAAATGTTAACTAACTTCTCGAACGTCGAAAACTCGCTTGAGATTATCACCAACAATGCCGTACAATTCATCAGCAGGATAAAGTGGTTCAACCGATGGTTTCATAACAACCTAACAAAAGCAAAGTTTATCAATTTATACACGAATATCATATAGGTCGAACACACTTGTTGAGCTTTGACATAATTGAGATTAGAAACCACACGTCTTGTTAAGTGCAAAGCGTGAGCATCATCCATTGCATAGTAATCAGTTACACCCGATTGACTAATTTCGAATTGAATTAGTTCATAGAATAGAATCGAAATCTAATTTCTCTTACCGACAATGAAGGTCACCACCGCCAAGATCTTCAGCAGAAACGACTTCACCTGTTGCTGCTTTGACTAATGGTGGACCAGCAAGAAAAATTGTACCTTGTCGACGAACAATAATCGATTGATCAGCCATTGCTGGAACTAAATTTTTGTTAAATTATTTTTAAAAGAAATATATAATCTTGAACGGATTTATTTCGACATACCATAAGCACCGCCAGCTGTACAACTGCCCATGACAACGGCAATCTACATATTCGACATTCTAGGTCGATTTGTTTTCTCTATCGTTGAATTACCTGGGGAATACCAGCAGCACTCATTGTGGCTTGATTATAGAACGTTCGACCGAAATGTTCTTTATCAGGGAAGACATCAGCTTGTCGAGGAAGATTTGCACCACCACTATCGACTAGAACGAAAACAAAACAAAACACATCGTATTCAACTCGTTCGATTGATGATTTACCAAGATAGATGCAGGGCAAACGATTTTCACGGGCTATTTCTTGAGCACGTAATTGCTTTTTAACTGTCATTGGATAGTACGTACCAGCTTTGACTGTGGCATCATTCGCAATAATTAAACATTCTCGTCTAATCAATGAAAACTAGATTTTATTATAATAACGTTTTCGTATTTACCCTTCAACTTGTCCGATACCAGTGATAATTCCAGCAGCTGGCACTTCTTCTTTGCCATACAATTGATACCCAGCTAGTTGAGAGAATTCAAGAAATGGTGTGCTAATCAAAACAAAAACGTTCGATATGTTTTACAACACAAAATAAACTAACTTCACATCAAGTAATTTATCAATTCGATCTCGAACTAATAATTTATTCTTCGACGTATGTCGTTGTCTTGCTTCTTCATTTCCTCCGACAGTAATTTGTTTGACAATCGTTTTTAATTGATCAACAGTTTTACTCATTGCCTCATAGTTACTCTGAAGATAGAAATCCCGAGATGCAATTCGATTTCAATTCACTCAAACAATCGAAATACCTTGTAGATATCTGATTGCGGATCACATGTCGTTGGCAATTGATTGTACGATGATGAGAGACAACGATGAGATGATATTCGATTTCTCGATGCTCTTGTCAAAACCGATAATAAATATTTCATAGTTTTTTTTTCTCAGATAGAAACAAATCGTCTAGAATTCAGATAGATAGTTTATTATGTTTGTTTGTTTGTTTTTTTTATTTCGAAAGCAACAAAACAAAATCAACAAAAAACTTGTCTTGTGTTGGTTTTTTTCCGCTAGTTCGAATTCATCGTTGACGATTTTTGTTATGTTGTTGTTGTTTATGAATCAGCAACTGTGACTTCAACATCGACGCCAGGTTCGATGCTGATCGATGTTATTTGCTTGACAATTTCTGATTTTGATAATAGATCGACCACACGTTTATGAATACGCATTTGAAAACGATCCCATGTTTTCGAACCTTCACCGCACGGTGTTTTACGTGTTGTTATACGTAAGGTTTTCGTTGGCATACGAACGGGTCCTTTCACTCGAATTTCTTCGTCTTTAGCCTTTTGAATTAAATCAGCGCAGACTTTTTCAAGTGATTTAACATTACGTGAAGTTAATGTTATACGAATTTTGTATTCTTGTTGTTCGCCAGCACCAGCTTGAGCTGGAACTTTACCAGTTGTTGGATCTTTAGTTGCCATGTTTACAGATTATGAACTGTAAATAAACGAGATCTAAAATAGTAGCACAAAAAAAAAGAAAACAAAATCGGACTTTTTTCGATCTACTACTCGAATATGACAAAATAAACAAGACAAATCAATGGATGGAAATCTTCGAGTTCTCATCGAACCAATTGCATGTCGATCGAAAGTGTTTTTCTCGATGGAATTTTTGTTTTTCAAAATTTTCTTATTTATTTTTCATTTGATTTCAACAAATTTTTTTATTAAGAAATTCAATTAAATCGAAATCAAATACAAATATTTAATATTCAATTCTATCCGATAATTAACGACATCTACGTCGCAATTATGATATTAATCTATTTTTACTAATAGAAAAAACTGTAAATAATTAATGAACATGTCACTCCAATGATGAAAAAAAGCAGTACGAACACGACCGAAGAATGATGTTGAAGAAAGTCGACTAAACGTTGTTCAAAAAAGTTTGATTGAATTTCATAAATCACAGGTTTTAGTGATGGTTCACTTTCGAAATCTAAAAACAAATTTATTCAATAAAATTATCACAAATAGACACATCTATGGCTTTACCAATATAAAGTTGATAGTGATAACCTCGTCGAATTTTGATTGAATTTTCCGGATAAAATAGACAATAACATGTAACTAAAGTTTTCGGTGCTTGAACAGTTCGATTAGTGATGATTATTTGTAAACTATTTGAATTATTAAAACGATGAAGAATTCGTTTATTAACAATCCAATAGATGAATGTTTTTGTTTGATTTGTTAATGTTTGACATTCACATCCTAATTGTATTTGATCATAACGATAGAGTACTTGATCAATAAAATGTTCATCATTTGTTATATAGGAACTTTCATAGTTATTTATTCGGACAATTTGTGGTTGAATTTGATAATTCCAATTGTTATTCGTTGAAAGAGAATAATTCAGCAAACAACTCAGTACAACGAGAATTAAACGCATGATTTTATCAAGTGAAATAGTCAGACTAGAACTTCTGTTTTTTATATATAGTTATGAATGATGATTGATTAATTAATTCAAAGAAAGTTTTCTTATGTTTTTTATCGAAGTAAATGACGTCCATGAATATACATGAGAAAATAATAGTAATAATCATCAAAGCAAAATCTGTTACACAAAGAGAGAGAGAGAGAGAGAAAAGAAGAAAGAAAACACTGGGCAAAAAGAAAAAAAATTGAAATGAAATTCTGTTCTTCTAGCAGATAAGACTTTTCGTTTAAAACACAAACAAAAAACTAATAAAATAAACAATTAGAATTGTTTTCCTTGGCTTTTTTTTGTTTGTTTGTTTTTGGGTTTAATTAATCCATCAAAATATTATTTTCTCTATCTGAACATGTCAATTAAGATCTAATATTGTTTCTCGACCGGATATTAAAAAAGACTAGATCAATAAGTTTGACTAAACCGGGGTGGACGGATATGGGCCAATTTGTTCGAACTTAAACGTCTGTTTCAACATTGAGTGGTTCATTCGATGGATGTAGATTATTATTAAATGATGATGCCGAGATTTTTCTTTGTACTAATTGCGAGGGTGTTGGCGATGCACGAAGAGTCTTATGATTCGATGTCGGTGAACGAATTGTTGGATCATCGGCACATGTATACGAATGTAAGAATGCATCGGATTCATCGAATTGATGATAAACATCCGATGATGAAACGGATTTTTTCTTTGGAATACCTTGAAGATTTTCGTGTGTCGAAATTGTTATTGCATAAGGATCAATAGGTAGATCATCGTTCGATGATTGACATGTTGGTCCATTTGAATATTTAATATCTTTTTGTTCTTCGGAATCAATATCTCGATGATAGAAATAATTAAAATTCGAGACAATAACAGGCACGGGTAAGGCAATTGTAAGTACACCGGCAATAGCACACATTGAACCAACAATTTTACCAAATATACCTACGGGACGCATATCACCGTATCCAACAGTCGTCATAGTTATCATGGCCCACCAGAATGCGTCCGGTATGGATTTAAAAAAAGATTCCGGTTCGCCTTGTTCGGCAAAATAGACAGCCGATGAAAATAGGATAACACCAATGAATAGAAAAAATATCAATAGAGCTAATTCTTGCATACTTGCACGTAATGTTTGTCCTAGAATTTGTAGACCTTTCGAATGTCTCGATAATTTAAATATACGAAAAACACGAACAAGTCGTATAACACGTAGAATAGCTAATGACATTGCTTGATTGGATTTGGTTTTTTCCTCAGCTAAGATTGTAAATAAGGTTATAAAATAGGGAACTATAGCGACAATATCAATGATATTCATCATTGATTTGAGAAAGACAAGTTTCAATGGACATGTACAAAGACGTACGATTAATTCAAATGAAAACCAAATAATACAACATGTTTCAATGATAAAAAATGGTTCTGTTAATTCAGGTATATCATCTTCTTCGATTGTTAAACGTGATGTATCATAGGATGTATTATCAGCTGGTCGAACACGATAGCGTTTGAATTTTGGAAGAGTTTCTAAATAGAAGAAATCGAACAACATCTGTTAACAAATGATTTATTAACAACGAGAGAATTTCTACCAAGACAAAATATAACGATTGACATGAGAATAACAATGACGGATATAATAGCAATAACACGTGCCCATTGAGATGTTTCAGGATATTCGAATAGAAGCCAAATTTTACGTTGAACTTCTTTCTTCGGTAGTATACGTTCTTCTTCTTTGATGAAACCTTCGTCTTCACGAAATTTATTAAATGCATCTTCGCCTAATTCGAAAAATTTGATTTCTTCAGTGAAAACATCTATGACAAAAGAGAAGAAGAACTAGAAGAAAAACAAACAAAGAACTAGAATGAAACTCTCGTACCTATTGGTACATGATTCGGTCGCCGTAATCGACCATTGGATTGATAATAGTAGAGTATAGCATCGAAACTTGGTCGATTTCGATCGAAAAAATATTCATTTCGTAATGGATCAAAGAATCTCACGCGTCGTGATGGATTGCCGAGTAATGTTCGTGGAAAATTATTCAATGTTTGCAATTGTGTTTCAAATTTCAAGCCCGATACATTGATAACAACACGTTCAGTGGATTCATAATCGGGATGTTTCGATGCTTCAATTTGTTCTTCAAGTGTTAATTCTTCATCTAATGGTCGCGAAATTGCTCTAATTTAGATTGAAAATTAGTTAGTTAGCTAGTGATTTTTCAGTTAATTTTCTTTATTCGACTAGCAAAAAAAAAGAGAAGACAACGACGAAGACCTAGAGAGATACTCACAGCATGAGCAGTTGTTGTTGAAGATAACTTCTATTGACAAATAAAACTATCGAACAACACGTGTCATGATTTTGCTCCCCCGAGCAAGACCAATAGAAGTCCTGTCCTCGTTGTTGCATGCATAGGCTTATGCATGAAAGAAAGAAAAGCAACAGACAACGATCGACATTGTCTGTCACTCAGTTTGTCTTGAGTTGATGATGAAAGACGACAAAAAGAAAGCGGAAAAAAGAAGATCGAATATAGAGAAAAGGTTAATCAAGCTATTAGCTTCAGATTTCTTCTCGTTTCTACTCTCGATTTATTCTAGATCAACCATGAGCAAGAGACTTTTACTACGACATATCGTCAACAAGAAAACAATAATTAGAAACTATGAAGCAAAACTAGAATCGTTTCTCTCTCTCTCTCTCTCTCTCTCTTTTCCAATTATTTCCACAACTATAAATCGTATCGATAGAGAACAAATGATGACAACGATGGTTAATCAAACAAGGACATAGGGGAAAAACGCATCTGTGTTAACCAATTTGGCCTTCGAGTTAGACTTTTTATTATCGACTGATTCTGAACATTTCTTTCGCTTTTCTTTCTATCAAGATAAAAGACATGACTTATGTTCAATAAATGTCATTTGATATTGAACGTTTTATTTTTGATTTGAAAATAGCAAAAAAATCACTCATGATAAAAGGCGATGGGCGAATCTTTTGAGAATTAAATTCGAATCAATAAAAAGATTTCCCTGTACACATGCGTGTGACAAATCTCGAACAGCAACTTGATCCTATTATCTATTTATTCGAATAGAGCAAATCAAGAAATCGCATCCGAATAATTAGTCACAAATAATTAAATCAAATTTATAGCTTTTACAGTAAATGTCAAACAAACATTATTAATCATTCACGTTAACCTAACTACTAATAAACTTCATTTATAACACACTAAAATTAGCAACAATCAGAAAATAGTTTCTTTTTTTTCTTTCGTGTCCTCACCTGGCAGCTATTGCCACGCTCGATGGAATCAAACAGTTAACAACAGACATACGATTTTGATCATCGTCAATCGAAACACTATCGGATAAATTACTTAATGGATCATGAAGAAGAAAACTATGATGTCCAATCGACATATGTCGAGCTGATGTTCGTGCCGTAGTCGATGATGATTGCTCATTATTAAAGTCAACGGCACGTCGACGCGTTGTTTCATGTCCACTTAGAAAAGCAATAACAAAAAATAGATATATTCTAATTACTTTCTAACAATAATACAAATATGTATATATATTGATAACTTACAGTGAACGATCAGTTAAAATCATCATGAAAGAATATGAAATTGAACTTATCCTTATTGTCAATAGTCACACCACGAACGAATGCGTACGAAGATTTAACCATCAATAAAAGCAAATGAATGTCGAGAGATAACGGTTTGTTAATGGGAACTTACAGATATAAGAACAACAACAATAACAACTCATCAATGAAGATAGAAAAAAAAAGAAAACGCCCGACAAGAGAAAGAAAATAGGGAAAAAAAATGGGATACTGAAAGTCGCAAACGATGGGGTAATATGAGATGTTACTAATCATAACCGTTAGATATTATGCTGTATTGTCTACTGACGTCAAGACATCGAAATAAAAATATAAAAAAAAAGAAGAAAAAAAAACTTGCTGAAAGAAACGCACGTACACATACATAAATCACCTCCTAGACATTTATTTACTCTGATAGTTTGTAACTCATTAAACTTGCTTGTTTGTTATTTTAAGTTAAAATAACATGTCCGATCAGATTTCTCTGAATTCTTTCGAGTTCATACTGTGACACATCATTAGAATAAGGAAAAACAAAATTCTATAGGATCTTTTCGACTTTTTTTTGCCTTTCTTTTTCAATTTCACTTACGATTGATCACTAAAATGGGAAGCATATGAATGTGCTACATGATCCAAAACGGAAACCGCCGTGGAAATAGCCATTCTGTATATTCAAGTGAAATTTTTACGTTCGATCGATTAGCAAATCATCCGACGTATTGCCGATGATAAATTTTCTATCTTCATATTTAATACCGTTTTCTTCTTCTTCTTCTTCTTCGTCTTCGTCTTTTTTTTCTAATCATATGCAAAATACCGGCACGCAAACATCAATCGAATGTAGAAGAAAATTCATTTATTAAAAAAACAAGACAAACTCGACATAAACTCCATTTGTCAATGGGATAAATGCCTGTCGAACGGATAGACAAAGAAAAATCTATCTAGTTTAGGTTTGATCGACATATTAATTATCAGAAGAAAAAAAAACGACGATAACAATTCGATCTACTTACATCGGATGTTCATTCAATGAAACATGCTGCCAAACAGTTGCCATCGTCATTTTGAAAGTCTTTCTTTTTGTTTTGATTTTAAATAGAAATCAAGAGTGAATGAGTGAGTAAGAGAAAAAGAGATAGAAAGAAGGAAAACCAGATAAGATTCGCTCTTTTTTTTGTCAAGTATCAATTGATCAAGTTAACAATCACTTGTCGATAAGTTTTGTTTTGCTTGATCATTTCAAATACCATACAAGTAAAACACAAGTAGCGCTTTGTCTCGCGCGTCTCTTGTTTGCTTCTCAAAACGGCAACAGTCACTACAACTATACTCTCCATTTTCCTTCGTTGACGGTCGCATGGGCCTCGTCTTTCTTCATTGCATAGTCAAGGAGAAAGAAAGGCAGTATTGAAGCAGCATTAACGTCTGTTGATGAACATGCGCTCACACGCAGACATATTTTTTCTCGTTTTTATTTTTCTTTCTTCCATCTTCAGTCATTCCTTTTTTTTCCTTCTTCTTGTTCTTGTTCTTATTCTGCTCATATTTTGTTACTTCTATTATCATCACCCTTGCCAGCACATTGTACGCAGTTAGAACGAGCAAAAAGCACAAGCGTGTCGTGTCGAAAATTTCATTGAGCGCGACGACGAACCGACGCCATGGGTATTAACATTACGTATATTACTCTTGCATACAGCTAACAAGCTAGTGTGCTGCTAGTTTGATAAAAAAAAAAGAGAGCGAGAGAGAAAACATTAATTCTTTCTTTTTCCAGTTGTTCTTTCCTTTTGTTGTTGTTGTTCTTCTCCTATACTCTATATTTATAGGAGAGTTATGTTGACAAAAAAAGAGAAGAAGAAGAAAAAAAGAAAAGCAGGCAAAGAATACTAGTTGCAACATTGTCTATCCACCAAGGGCCTAAGCTTAATAACAATGGTGCGAACTAAACCAGAAAAAAAGAAAAAGATGAAGAAAGCGACAAAGGAAAAAATAATTGAATAATTCTTTTGCAAATAAATATTGACCTTGAGAAAATCGAATTCTTATTTAACTAACATATGTGATTTTGTGTCTTTCTCTTTTAACCGACGAGTACTTGTTGACATTTGAAATTGAAGTCAATATTTAAGCAAATGATCTAACTTACAACAATGGACTTGTGCCATACTTTGTATGAGGATGACTGCTTGTAGCATCGTGAGTAAATAAGGATGTATTTTCATGATCACGACGTTCATTTATTTGCCGTCGATGTGATCCCTGATTGTCACTAAATGAAACATTCTTTTTTTCAGATTTAAATTTGATACTTTTTGTTGTTGTTGAACTATCTCTATCCTCGAAGGAAGCTAATGTGTTTCTTATTTCATTCGTTCGAAAATACAAAAGACGTGAAGATAATCGTCGGATCTAATTTCCTTTTGTATCTAACCTTTTAATTCATATTCAAGATAGTTCTTGTCAATCGAATTATATTAACTTCTATTAAATGTTTACACTTTTCATACATCATCAACTAATCCATCAATCATAATTTGATGTATGTCGAGTAGATGAAAACAAAAGAACGAACTTACTGATCATTATAATTAGCTGCAGCTATTTGTATGGTAACAGGCGTGCCCATAGTTAAGTGTCTTCACCTGGTTCTTATTTGATCAATAAGTCGAAACGGAAATCGTTGACATACGTTCGTTTATTAGACTTTGAAGTATAGAACAAACGCTAAGAAAGAAATCTTGTCAGAATCGTTCGATGTTGTCTATGATAATTTTTAGCTAACAATACTATATCATAGGGAATGAAAAAATACAAAAACTAAAGAGAAACGAAGTAGGACAAGCAAAGAACGCACAAGAAAGAGAAACACAGATAGAAATCCATTGTCCTAAAAAGTTCTTTTGTTATTGACAACATATAAACTGAGTTGAGACCAGAGATGTCAATGCGTTTTGGCGATGAAGCGCAACGAGAAGATGAGAGAAAATTTTCTTGTCTCTTAATTGTGCTTTCAACCAAGATTTTTTTTCTCTATCTCTTTTTTTCTCTATCGTTCCGATGTCAAATTTTTTTTTATCGTATTAACATCCGTCTTTTTTCCCTTCTTTAATAATTATAGATCAACTTCGTAAGTAAATAGGACTGCAAAACGAGACACAGAGAGAGAGAGAGAAAAGGAAGAAAAACACGAACGAGAAATAGCCAATGCATAACTATTGATTAATAAATCTCATCTTAATCAATATCATCAATTCGACGATATACTTTTTTTTATTAGCCATCTGCAAAGCTTTTAGGATAGCTAAGGCATCTTTATTATTCGAAATATAAATATTTTCTCGTAGAAAAATGTTTATTGGCGAGATTTGGTTTTTGCTCTTTTGATTATTAATAATGCCAAGGATGTAAAGGAATACGTTTATGATCTTCATGATAGAGTAATCGTTGTGGCAAGAAGCTACATTCTCGTCCATAATTATCGTAAGAACTCTTCATCCAATCTCCATTTGTTCGCGAACGATTTACTATTGATGCTGAATGAAGACGTTCAAGTGCCGGCCAACCTTGATAATCTCGTTGAGTTATACTTCGATCGGGATGCACAGGACGTGGCTCAGTTGTATATATCCAATTGTGATTAAAATTAGTTGAAGGTTGTCCAACACGTCTTCCAAAACCCTTAGAAATACAATTAGTTACGAGAGGAAAAAAATTGTTTTTCTTTTACTCGTCCAAAATATTCACCGTAGTTTTGAATTACATTTCGATTATCATGTTCAGAGATACGATGTGAAGTATTCTTTGAACATAAAAACAAAAACTAGATTTAATTTGAAGAATTTTTGAAGTTTTTACTGGATGTCGACGATTCGAAATAATGGGCGTACTAGTCGCTGATTTCGTATCAACGACTTGATGTAGCATTTGGCCGGTTGTTGTCGCTGCTCGTCGATCAAACGACGGATCTGTGTAGTCACGTTGTTTAAACTATGAGAATCGAAATCGAAATTCAATTTCATAAGGACGTCTGAGAAGAATGCGAATTTCTTCACTCACCCAATAGCCTGCTGGTTTAAAATTCATTCAAATAATACATTTTCTCTTTTCACTCAATCGAACGAAAGCTAATCAAACGAGATTCGTTCTTTTTCTGAACAAACTCATTGCACCTCGAGACATCGGAGGTTGAACATGACGACGACCGGTTTGTTCACTCTCAACGACCATTATATTCCTTTTTTTTTAATCTAATAGAAATATCAGAAGTATATGTTAATACATATTTTATTCATGTGTACATGAAAAAGAGAGAGAGAAGCAGAAAAGAAAGGAGTTATTCATTGATGTCAGGAGGAGAAGAAGACGAAGAAAAGAATTACTTTCGAAGCCGAAACAGAGAAGTATTGAAAGAGAAAGATCCCACACAACATACACATACACACATGCATATATATATGAAGAGTCGAGTTTTTTTTGTGTTTTATGTGGAATGAAGAAAAAAGAAGAAAGAAATACTACAGACAAACATATAGAAGCAAACTACAATGAAATTTCATGTACAACATATGTGAGAAATAAAGAGAACAAGAAATAATAAGCATTTGAAATGTCTATTAATCTCCTCCAGTTGATTCGTTACCATTATTACTTCCATGTGAAGCCGCAGCGGCAGCGGCTGCTGCTGCAATTTTCGCAGCTGATTGTAGAGCTGACTCGCCGATTGAAACTGGCACAACCACGGGCGAACTATTGGCGGCCGAAGAAAGTAATGATGGCGTACTTGTCGATGCTGCGGCCGCTGATGTTAGTGATTGTTGAAGAGATGGATCACTTAGAAGTTGACTGGCCGCTGTTTGAGAAAGAAATGGTGCAGCTAATGGAAACAACGACGAGAATGGTGATGCTCCATTCAAATTGACATCGTACGCTGAACCTAAAATTCGATTTTGTTTATTGTCAAATACGTTCGAATAGGTTCTTTACGTGGAACATTGAGATATTCACGATTGACACAATTTCGAAGTGAACCAGGTAATTTGCCGGTTAGACCTCGTCGAACTTCATTGGCAGCATTTTCTCGTATTTCTTGTGAACTTGCTTCACTATACCATGATGTTCGCGGTGTACATATTAAATTCACAGCATCTTTCAATGGACCTGCAAGCAAAACAAAAACATAGAGGCGTTGTTAAGACATTCTCTTGTTGACGCAAAAAGAGGTCGCTATTTTGACTTACTAGCTGAGAGATTGTATGGTTCATTTTCTAGAACATCGAGTGCTGCACCACGTATTCGTCCGTCTTTCAAAGCTGCGGCTAATGCCGTTTCATCGATTAAACCGCCACGTGAAACATTAACAAGAAATGCGCCTGGTCGCATTTGTTTTATAGTAAAATCATTAATCAAATGATGATTATGTTCATTTAATGAACAATGAAGTGTTACACAATCCGAACGATACAGTAAATCTTGTAATGTAAATACTCTATTGATGCCTAAAACTTTATCGATTCCATCGGGTAGATACGGATCAAAGAAATACACATTAAAGCCGAAGACTTTCGCTCGAATAGCAACCGCCATGCCCACTTGTCCAAGACCAACAATGCCTAATGTTTCATTTCGAATACGTGCACAGCCTGTTGCTACTTCACGAATTTGTTCCGGTGTCGAAACACGTTTGCCTTCTTTAACGACTTGAGCTAACCATGCCGTTCGACGATATAAATTCAAGATCATACTCAGTGTCGTATCAGCCATTTCATCGACATACAACGATGGTATATTAGCTACGGCTATGCCGAGTTCGCCAGCTGCTTTGATATCAACATTATCATAGGCTGAACCGATGCGAACGATTAATTTGAGAGCTTTAAATTTAACCAAATCTTCTTTTTTCAATGTGATCGCGTGCCAAACCAAGGCGGCTGTTGCTTCATTGAGAACTTTTTCATGTATTTCCGATGTTGATTGTGCATCACAAAAAGCTACAGTTGCAACATCTTTTAAAATTGGCATTTCAATTGAACAATCACGACCGTCAAGAAGAGCCACGAGTGGACGTGCACCTGACGTACCGGGTCCATTAGCTAGAGGCATTCGAGATGATATTGCTAAAATGAAATAATTCAGTTCGAAAACAAACAATTGAAAATAACAAACCAGATAGAAGACTAGTAGAATCGATACGTGGCTTTTTTGGATTGCTTCCTCCTGAACTAGACATTCGACATTCGAAGTAATATAGTCACAGTGAAAACGAACGAAAGAGAGAGAATTGATAAAATAAAAAAACTGACTGGCTAGCTAATAGTCGATTATGATAGGAACGAACAAAGATAAAACAAATAAACAAAATGGCAGCGATTCAGAGAGAATATGTAATTGACTTTATTGAACCAATAGAGAAATATATTCCATGTCGATGAATCTATAGATGACGCTTTCGTTTTTCAACTAATAGAGACAGAGGAAGGAGATTATATATGTTTCTCTCTCTTTCTTTTCAAGAGATATCAGAAATTCGAGAATATAGATGGCGATCATAGAACATTCGTTTCATTTTATTCACAATCGATATTAGATGTCATTTTACAAGGAAGACATACACAAAATCGCAATAGAAGTTAAATTCACCGATTTTTCCAAATGCCTTGCTCATGAATTTGTCTCCATTGATCGGCTTGAGTCAGATTCGCTTGTTTCAATGTTGAATTCATCAATTTTTGACACAAATCAACGCCATTCCACCATTGCATGAGCGTATAGAAAGCTAATTGAAGTTTATAGAAAAACGTCTGACGATTGATTCGATTGACATCCGATGGATTCGTTTTCGTCACCGGATTTTGTATGACAAGTGGTGGATGAATACTGTAAGCAATTAATTGTTGTTGTTTAACAAGTTCAACAATTGAATCATCGATAGGTTGAGTTGGTTCACTGAGAAGATGAATCATTTTCATAGCTGCTTGCCTTCGAATAGCATACGCATGTGTACAACTCGGATGAAGAGCTTCACGTATTTCATACACGGATGTTGTTGATTGATGAATAAGTTTGCCAGGTGGATTTGCACAATGACCAAGATAAATCAAATCAGTTTGATTCCATATCGACGAAGGAAATGTTTGCATAATCGAATGAATATTAAATTCAAGATCGATATCATCTTCGAAAATAATCGACCAATCTTGATCGTTCGTACGCTGAGCTATTGTTTTCCATACGCGCATGTGACTTGCCCAACAGGCTAATTCAGTTGATTTAAAAAAGAATGTATTTCGATTTTGATTACGTTGAAAAACTTCAGATGAATGAATTGAATATGCTGGAAAGAGATAGGCTTGTAAGTTGATTGCTTGAATAAGAGCTATAGATGTTGTACGTCGATCGAAACGTGTCGGTAGATTAATTATATAAATCAAATGTGCTTTACCTAGAAATTTTATGTTACCGTGGATAGCGAGTAAGACAGATGAATCTATCGGTTCAATCGATGGGAAAATAGCACGAATTCTAGGATTAAATGAATAATAAATACTAATAGAAACGCTGAGCAGAATTAAAATAGGAATCAAACGACGTTTTTTCTCGGTGAAACGTCGACTAAACGTCATGGTTTTTCCGTTATTTGAAATAAAACGTTGCATTGGCAGTTTTCTACGTTTTATATGACAGACTTGCACTTTATTAGGCAAAGATTATCATTTTCCTTTTTTTAAACATCTACAAAGGAGTCATTCGTTTTACTATTTTTTTCCTCATTTCTTTCTTTTCAAGAACAGAATTAGCATGTACTGGTTGGCTGACTCGTGCTGTAACTATGAGACTTCCGTCTTCTTCCGTCTTCTTCTTCTTTTCTCTTGTCAGAACGAGAGATAGATTTTTTTAAACACGTATCATCATTACGGATGAGAAAATGCACTGAGAATGCAGAAGAAGAAAAAGATTACTACCTGACGTGTCGAAAGAATATTAAAAGAAAAAACCTTCAAAAAGAAAAGTTGCAAACTTATGACTAATTTCATTTTTCGATATACTAGTGAAGTCTTGACTTACGTATGAAGATAATTCAGTGTGACGGTAACATGATTATTTGATTGAAAAGTATTCTGCAAAATGAGTAAAACCAATTAATTCGAGTTGAATAAATATATTTTCTGAGGTTTTAATCGAGTACCGTTGCCTTCTTAGAAGTTAGTCTTCAAAAAAGAAAATAAAGTCAGTAGAGATATTAAAATGTGTACTATTTGTGTGTTATGACTGCTACAAATAACTTTCAACAATCACCAAAGTGAAAAGGACATTTTTTTCATTATTTTCGGACATATATGATCTATGGATATCAGCATTATTATGATAATAATCATTTAACCACAGCTGCTACCACTGTTAGCGATGTACTTTTTTAGTATTGCATATATGCAAAGATGTGTCCTATAAATTCAACTAGATTTTACGGAAATTTATTCAATACATTCCATTGTATCCTTAAAATACTGACAATTCAATATGTTATCAAGAGTATACGTCTTACTTTTGGTGGTAACTTTCACAGCTTTAACTGTCGATGGAAAGCCCAAAGCCAATCAGAACCGTGTTCAAAATAATGGCACAGTCGTAACAAATAATGGTGCACAACTATTTGAATCTTCTGGACAAAAAAATATCTCGATCAATGGTACTAATAAAATCCAAGCACCTGGACAAGGAAGTTCCTCAACGAATGGTACTAATAAAATTCAATTTTTCGAGCAAGGAAATTTCTCAACGAATGGTACCAATAAAGCTCAACCACCTGGACAAGGAGGTTTCTCAACGAATGGTACTGATAAAATTCAATTTTTCGAGCAAGGAAATTTCTCAACGAATGGTACTAATAAAATTCAATTTTTCGAGCAAGGAAATTTCTCAACGAATGGTACCAATAAAGCTCAACCACCTGGACAAGGAGGTTTCTCAACGAATGGTACTAATAAAATTCAATTTTTCGAGCAAGGAAATTTCTCAACGAATGGTACCAATAGAACGCAATCATTTGGACAACGAAATGGAACTCAATCGTCTAATAACAAACGATCATTTCGTCAAAAACGTGAAATCAATAGTGCTTGGGGAGTCAATTCAAAAAACCAAACTTTTAATGTTTCACGACCAACTGGTGGAATAAACGCAATTTTCAATGGCACTAAACCCGCGCATCAAGGAAATAATAAGCACAATGGTACTCGAACATTACCATAATCTTAAACTATCTGCAAAGCTTATTCATGGGTGTAAGAAGACTATTTTGAAATAAAATAAACGTATCACACACTCCCAACATTGAATTTCAAACAGTCATTTTGTGTTCTTTATTTTTGAAAGAAAAAGAAAAACAAATTAATAAACAGTAGGAATAGGTCGTTTAAGAAATTGTTTCCATGCAATCTTAAGATAAGCTCGAAGATCTTCATATTGTTCTTGTTTTGTATAAACAGGTATTTGAGGTAAACTAGTTTTAGTTGGACAAAAAGTGACATTCTAAAATTTAAAACGTTTCCTTCTTCATATAAAAACAAAATCAAATACAACTTACATAACTATCTGTTTCTTCCGGTTCATTAATACTTGTAGCAGCTTCAATAAGAAGTTCTACTGGAACAGTTGATTCAAGAGTGTTGTTGTCTTGTAACGAACTAAATTCACGAACAAAACAATCAACAAACTATGAAATGAAGCTTTTTCATATAAACAAAACATGAAGATGTGGGTGATGTAGGTATTTGGATGGGTAAAAACGACTATACAATGGCAAACTTACAGATCCACCTCTAATAAAAGTTAAAATCCTAGTTAAGTATAAGAATTTGTCTTCGTTTTCTTCTCGAAACAACGAATTAGCAAGAGAAAAAAACTCGCATCATTCTGAATTTATTCTATGTACCTCGATGTAACACCATGAGAATGCGCACGAGCTTCGAAACCATCGAATGGCTTTGTGCGTGTTGCTGGATTTCCACTTATCGGTTTAATACTCTAATACAAAGATAAAAAATGATTTTGAAAATCTTTTTTTTTTCTCCTGTTTCTGTCATTTACAAATCTGGATAACGATCGTATTTGTGTTTTCGAATTATCACCTAACTGTGCATGCCATTGTTTCAATCGATCTTCAATTAGTGTGACACGTCTCTGATCGCCAGCATAGTATTGCATTTTAGCCGATGATCGAGAGAGATGTGTCGGCGTGTGTAAGGTTCGTGTTGTTGCTGTATGCGTATCTCTCCGTCGAGGTTTCTAAAACGAAACGATTTGCTCAAATAAACTAGAAACAAAAAACTCACTGGCTGATTCGTATTGTGCAAATGCAAGAGCCAGGATTGTTTCGTATGCTGCTGAGGCTGTTCATCGGTAGTAAACAATGCTAATTGTTTTTTCATTAGTGAATTAAATAATGGTAAATGTAGAATTGGGTGTGGATAAGCTCGTAGTTCGAGAACAGCAAGTTCACGTAAACGTTCAGTCAAACCTTGTGTACCGTGACGTTTTTGTAAACGAAGAAAATTATGTTTTAAAATGTAAAAACAATCACAAGCTGTGACACATCGAGCTGTATTTATATGTGTATTTAATTCACAGATGTAAGATTCGAGACCGATGATATCACCTGCATTTAGCAAAGCAACATGTAGCAAACGTTTAGCACGTTCTTTTTCAGCTTCAGCAAATGTCATTCGACGACGTTTTATAGCGAAACTTTCGTTTGAAACTACGTCCATCGGACGAGGTAATTTAAGCATAGGCAAGAATAAATCCAACGCACGTCTACATTGATTTATGTTTATAAAACAACAAACTTTTTTCTTTCCTAAGCAATTTCTACTTTCTCATCGGGTCTGATTGAGGCAGAATATGTGGATATTGTAGCCAATGAAGTAATGGATCGATGTATAATTTAACTTCTCCACTAAAATTAGTAAAACGACGAATTCAAAAATGAAATTCAATGTTTCTACCTCCAAATGAAATAAACTGCATCAGCAACAGTACCTTGTTTGTACAGAGTACTATCATAAGCGAATCGACCTCGTTCTAAACTAAGACTAACAAGACGTTTTAAACGTGCCGACCAAGATGAGAACAATGGTGAACGATTGATAAAGTCTGTTTTCTCCTGTAATTCTTTTTCATGAGCTGTTTTAAGGGTTCTATTGATTGAAATCGAACAAATCAATTCTTTTGTTTGTCTTTCGTTTAATTACATACCGATTGAAGACTTCTCGATCGACAACTAATAAATCTGTTGGAGTAACAGTCATGACAGTTGCACTACGTGGTTCATTGGTGATCAATGCTCGTTCACCAAAATCCGATCCACCATCTAAACGGAAAGATACAGATTGATTTGTAATTTCGTTTTTTTTGTTAATTTTACATAAAGTAATAACGTAATTTCCGAATGTATGCAAGATTAATTGTTCACGTTCATCAGGATCATCATCTAGACTAGCAAATTCAGTAATTGTATCAAAATTAACTTCGATTGGTTTGGGATTATCATCATCAAGACGATAAATATTCACAGAACCTTGTAAAATAATATAAAATCTAACAACATCAAAGATAAATTCAGAAAATTTCTTTCATTATTATTATTATTCTTTGCACATACGTATCACCCGGATCGTTTTGACGGATGACAACATCCCAAGCTGAACGTCGTTCTAACGTGACTGCTTTACAAATATCATAGATGACATCTAAATATCAACAATAAAACAACAACATCCGTTAGAAATTATACTTACCATCGGAAATCTTTTGAAATATTCCTTGTTTCTTTTTCAATGATTGTTTGACCCATGGAACAATGAAATCATTGATTTCAGCAATTGTCCGTTGTTCAGGCGGTTTACTAACTGCATGTATCAATGTTTCATAGTTAAGAGCCATTTTTTTTCTCTATATGTACTGTGTATGTGTGTTTGAGTTTGATTCTTTGACAAGTATCGAAAGAAACGACACAAAATAAAATGAGAAAGAAGAGAGAAAGAGCATACAACGAGAGTTATATATGTGGATTCTTTCTCTCAACGATCGACACAAGGGCGTTTTAATGTGCGGAAGCACAATGATCAAACAAACGTTGTGTGTCAATGTTAGCAACCCGATTGTCCACATATGTTGAAATTCCAGGAGAAAAAGAAAAAAGAATCATTAAAGTTCAATAAATTGCAGACATTAAAATAAATAAAACTTAAAAGAACACCCGAATCGATCATATTTTTGTTGTTATAAAAAGTAATAATAACAACAATAATTAGTTTTGTCGTTTCCTATGATCTGATTTCGTTTAGAAGAATATTTGTTGTTATTTTAAGAATATGAAAATTGACACACATGAAAAAGAAAAAGTATGCATTGTTGATTTTTCCATTAAAAGAAAAAAACTTCTCAAGGTTATTAACAAAAAAAAAATTGCTAAGCCTTCTTGTCTTTGAAATCATTTTTCTTATCGTTGTGTTTTTTATTATTCGTTTAAATTGAATCAGCAAGGTTAAGTGACATTAATCAATATCGCTAATCCCATTCAAGAAGAAATTCTTATCATACGGACGAAAATGTACTCATTTCTAGGTTCAAAATAATATTGCAATCGGACGTCTTGAGGAAAGTCACAGGTCATTATGACGTCTATGTCTAATTTAACCTGACGCACATGTTATTAAAATAAAATTATTTTCTACGATTTGTATCTTAATTTGATTTAATTATCAATATTTACAAATTCATTTTAACATGCAATAAATGAAAATATTTTTGAGTATATAAACAGGAGGATAAATGAGCATTCAGGTACATTTTCGACATAAAAAAACAACGAGAAGGATCAGTACAAGAGTAATATTTTCCTATGGAAAACATCACAATCGACTATACATTTGCTAACAATACAACTGACGCATGTTTTGCACCACTCTTGTGGAATCAAAGTTCTGCAGCAAGACGTTATCCTCGAGTATACATTTGCAGTATTGCAGCGGTTATTCATGCTATTTTCTGGCTTCAACTTGCACTTTGTGCATCAGTTCGACAATCATCGATGCAATGGATTTATAGTTATCTAGTTACCGACGTACTTCTTATCATTCGATTTTTTTGGAATTATATCGTTCGAACTCAAACAACAGACTGTAATCCGAGTCGAGCTTGGGTCGTCTTTATGTGTTACTTCGAAGCAACAGTGGATAATTATCTTAATATTATTGAAGTTTACATTTTATTAGCTTTGAATATTTGCCGTTACATTCAGATAGCGTACAATCAAAATGTCTATCGACTTTACAAAAAATCGCTGGTTCTTAGTCATCTAGGTATTTATTTTGGTTCACTCTTGATTCTTGTTGTTCCATATTTATTCAGTTGGTCTGTAGTCAATGAATATCCAAAAGATCGTTGTGAAACTGTTTATACAAATGATTATATACAAGCTTTCAACATGATTTTCGCATTTAGTTTACCAATTTTATTGAATATTGGTGTTATTTACTTGAGTGTTCGACATGTTAATCTCGTATCTGGTCTTCAACGTGGTCAACATCATCTATCAGCTCGACAGAAATATCATCGAACATTAGTCATTCAATTTCTTGTTTTCTATATCATTTGGCTTTCATTATGGTCGCCAAATATCATCATCTATCAAGTTACATATAGTTCACCAGAGTTAACAGCTACATTGCGTTTAGTTAACTATATTGAAATTGCTATTGATCCATTTATTCTTGCGGCATTGGATGTACGTTTTTGGCAAGCATGGAAACAGACATTTTTAACAACAAAAAATAGTTTAATGTCGACTCGAACTCGAACAGTTCAGGGACGAGTTCAACCATCGACAACTGCACCACGAGTATTTTCGACTCGAACTGGTCCAGCTAAAACAACTGGTGTTTGAATATCGACTGAACGATTTACTTTGACTATTTTAATAGTCGCGTGAGATATCTCAACTAAAAACATTTCCTAATTATTCTAAAGGTTATTTTTGAAATGTCACGTCAAATAATTATTCATCAGTTCGATTATTGCCAATATAATCTGCTCTTTTTTCGTCTTTACTTTTAATAAAGTTTTATTTCATTACAAACAAGCATATGTTTGTCTTCTATTTGAATAGTATTACAAGAATATTTCGACGATTTTCTTTCATTCATCAATCGTAAATAGTCGGCAATCATTACTTTCGATTATTTACGAAATTTATTTGGTTTCACACTTGTTTTGGCATTTTTATTCATAAAAATACGATCTAAACATGTCCACAGACAAGAGCTCGAGCAATACCTTTTAAAACTAATTGTCGAAATTCATCGAAAGTAATCTGTTGATTATCATGTTCACAAACTCTATTGAAACATAGTAATAATGTTTCTTTAGCCATATTCGGATGTAAAACAGGTAGAAAAGCAAATAATTCATCGATATCAATTGTATTCGAATGATTTCGATCTAATAAACGAAATGCTTCACGTATTTCATCGTAATTATACATGCCCATCATAAATGGTCGAAGAACAATAACGAATGAATCAAATGTAAGCACATCACGTTGATATTGAATTTTATTAGCTAAACGTTCGTATTCATGACGTTTGATTGATGCTTGATAATTTCGTGCGCGTTTTTCTCGTATAATTTGCATATTTTCTTGAATTTGTTCTTCGAGTACTTCTTCATATTCATAGACAATTTCGACGATTTGTCCATATCGAGTATAGATTGTTTCGGACACGGTATAATTTAAATCTGTCATGAAAACAAGTCAATGTATCAGTATCTTTGAGTTCGTGTTGAAATCAAAATGAATGACGAAAAAAGAAAAATAAAAATACTGTCTAGATGTGGTGAAAAGAGAAAAATAAACCGAAAAGAATTCTTAGAAATGCAAGGCTATCGAGAAAAAAAAGTTTTCATGACAAAGAATGGGAGAAAAGATGCGAAAATAATCATCAATTTGCGATTAAAAGACAGAGAGCAATGAAAATGCTTGTTTCGCCGAAATAAAACAAACGAACGAATTTTTTCTTTTGTTATTAACTTTTTAACATTTGATTAAATGCAAATTAGGATAAGAAACGAATATTTTGCATATCTGATTGAATTTTGTTCGTTTTTTTTATATTAAATTCTGCTTTCGAAAAGAAATCACGGATTACACTAATTATCTTCGACAGATCTTTAAAGAGGATTTAAAGAATAGAAAAGGAAAAAAAGCTGCTCTTATCAAATGTCAAAAGCAAGACCGTTTCGTGGATGTTGTTGTTGTCGTTGTTCAAATCTTCCTCTTTCTTAATTAACTTTATCATTCGCTCAAGAAATACAACGATGTCTTTTTAATTAATTTTTATAATAACCTTTAAAAGAAAAAAAAAATCTCTTAAACTCGAATGATTAGTATTTTTTCTTCTTTTCGATTTCTTTTATTATTATCTCTCCTGTCATCAATGACATATAAATCCGGATGTAAAATAGAACGAACGAGAGTTCGGTTTGCATGCAAGATAATCTCGAGTTTTTCTCCTTTGTTTCTCCTTCATGTTGATGTTATATTCATGAATTGTCTGCTGCTTATCAGCGCCCTCTTATGATAAATTGCTGTAACGTCAAAATCGATTGCAATAACGAACAAGGAAAAGAAGAAGGGAAAAAAAAAGAAAGAACGATAAATAAATAATAACTAAGTTGATGTTTATAGAACTTTCTTTAGATTAAAGTGCAGCAGCATGGGTTGCGTTCTTGGCATTGTAAGTTATTGAGATTTATTCTAAAATTTGAGGTTATTTCGCTTTGTCTTTATGTAGGTCGGTTGTTGTTTTGGTTCAGCAGCATGCAGTCTTTGCTGTGCTTGTTGTCCGTCGACACGGAATTCATTTATTACGCGTTTAGCTTACGGTTTTCTTTTATTACTTGGCACGATTATCTCTTGGATATTTTTAACGCCTGCATTTGCTCATTTATTAGAAAAAGTATATTGTCTGATGATGATTATTTCATGTCAATAAAGTATCTTGATTAATTTCTAGATTCCTATTCTATGTAAAGCACAACGATATGCCGACATTGAAGTGATTGAAAAGCAATTTTCTTGCGAGAATCTTGTCGGTTATTTGAGTGTCTATCGGATACAATTTTCGTTTGCATGTTTCTTCTTTTTAATGATGATTGCAATGCTTTGTGTTAAACATTCGAAAGATCCTCGAAGTGGCATACAGAATGGGTACAAAGAAAAAAAAACAAATCTTTTGATGGAACTTTGTTTTTATTTAGATTTTGGTTTTTTAAAATTCTACTTCTCATTGGAATATGTATCGGAGCATTTTTTATTCCAAGTCAAGGTTTTGCAACAAGTAAAATAAAAATTATTTTTATTTGTTTGTGAATCATATTTTGTTTTTTAGCGTTGATGATTATCGGCAGTATCTGTGCATTTGTATTTATTCTCATACAATTAATTCTCCTGATCGATTTCGTTCATAGTTGGAATGAAAATTGGGTAGCCAAAGGTGAAGACGGTAGTAAAAAACATTATTTCGGCTTAGTATTGTTCACCACAACATTCTATTGTATTTCGGTTGTATCAATAATTTTACTTTATATCTACTATGGTTCGAATAAATCTTGTCAACTGAATATATTCTTCATTACACTCAATCTTATTTTGTGTATTTGTGTGTCAATTGTATCCGTTTTGCCTACTGTTCAAAATTATCATTCAACATCGGGTCTACTTCAATCATCATTTGTTACGCTCTATGTCGTATTTTTAACTTGGTCAGCAATGACCAGTGAGCAACCAGGTGAAATTTGCCGATCACACGAATGTAGACAAACGAAAAGCTTCTTTTTTTTAAAAATTTAGATCCTTTATGCAATCCGTCTTGGTCTCGATTTATTTCGAATGGCACGTTGTCAACAGGTTTGATAACCGTTCAGACAAGTTCCGTTGGCATATCATCGATTGTTGCGTTGATTATTTTCTTCGGATTAATCATTTATTCAGCGTAAGAAAACGATGAAATCGGATTAGGAAAATAGTGTTTTGTTTTTTGTCGAATAGAACGGCAAGTGCAACGAAATCATCGAATGGTAAATTACTCAGTGTTTCGACTAATGAAGAAAGCAACGATGTACGATCAAAAATCGGTGAGATTATTATCAAATGTGAAATTTATCCAATTTCGAAAGACATTCTTTTCAGATGCTGGCAAAAGTTACGATGATGAACAAGATTCCGTTGTCTATAATTATTCATTATTTCATCTCATGTTTTTCTTAGCATCATTTTATCTAATGATGACATTAACAAAGTATCAAATTTAGTTTTTCTTTTGTTTTTTTTTGTCTCTCATGACTTTTGATTTTAGTTGGTTAAAACCGACGAATGATTTGTCAATATTTGATCAAAATCAATCGGCTGTCTGGATTAAAATCAGTTCATCGTGGACATGCATTGCACTCTATTTCTGGTCGATTATTGCGCCTTGCGTTTTTCAAAATCGAGAATTCTAAATCACTGAACTCTCACTTAGAATATATATAAATCTATATATAGAATTTTATTTTGTTTTCTTCAAATCATAGAAATAAAATATTCATTCAGTACTACGTTTGTGTATGAATTCTTCATCGCTTCCATCTTCATCTGATGATGACGAAAAATAGATTTCGGCACCAGCGAAAAGATATCGTCGAGGTGGATAGGATATAAACGAAAGATTTTGATTGAATAAAGAATTATTTTTCAACGATGAAAACGGTCGTTTACGTGATGTGGTTGTTGTTGTTGTCGAGGATGTTAATATTGACGTCGGCGTCGGTTTAAATAACCGAGGTCGTAATGACGATAAACGTTCTTTGGGCACAGATATCGTTGCTTTTGTTTTATATGTTGTTGATCGATGTTTTTTTCGTTTTGGTCTTTGTAAAGACGAACGAATTTGTTCATAATGAATTTCATTCATAATCTGTTTAGTTGTATTCGAATTTAATTGTTTAATTTGACTAAATGTTGGATTCAATTGACTTAAACGAAGACATAGTTCTCGTATGATAACATCACAATTGCCTAGTAATTCAATATCGAATGTTTTATTTTCTAAACGTTCTCGATTGATTAAAATTTGTGGTACTGTTGATGGAATTAAATTGGATACAAGTGAAACAGGTTTGACTTTTAAACTTGAACCCATAACAATTAAAAGATCGCATTTATCACGATCGAGTGAAATCGTCTGATGAAAATCTTCGGGCAATGGTTCACCGAAAAAGACAATGTCAGGCTTTAAAATCGCTTGTGAAATCGATTTCGAACATTTTCGACAATGTGGAATTGTCTGTTGAAGAATTTCAGTTCGTATTTCATCACTCGTCACACGTGCAAAACAATGTCGACATGTCGCAGTCGAAAACGAACCGTGACATTGTATGACACGTTTAATTGGACATAAATGTTCGAGTGAATCAATATTTTGTGTATAATTTCTCAATAATTGATTGTTACGTTCTAATTCAGCGATGAAATAATGTGCTAACGATGGTTGATATTGCCCGGGCCAGATTTCTTTAGCAAAACGAAAGAATGGCCGTGGATCACGAGAGAAATATTCGATGTCGAACATGGATTGTGGATTAGGCAATTCGGGGAATTCTTCACGCAAACGAGCATAGATTCCGTTTCGTGAACGAAAATCTGGTATCCCACAACTGACTGATATGCCGGCACCGGTTAGAACGAGAATATTTTTCGAACGATGTATTAATTCAACAGCATGTTCGAGTGTTTGATATTGTTCAAGTGGTTGACGTTGTTCAATAGGCAAGAAAAGATCAATAAGAAGATTGTAAAGTGCTGATTGTGTGACGTCATGCGAAAGATTAGGTAAAAAACGTGACAAAATCGGTTTTAAATCAACGCCAGCCCGCATCTGTTCATCGAGCCAATCGAACGTTAAATTGACAGGTACATTATCGATATTTGTCGATGAATGATGTTCAGGCGAAAGATGTGTGACGTTCAATGTTGGCGGTTCAGGTATTTCGATACTTTGATTTGATGTTTCATCGTGAACAATAGATGTTGAAGGAACAAAATCGATTATTGAACTTGAAGACATTTAATTTTCTGCAAACACAACAAAACGAGAGAGACAGAGAGAGAGATGTGATGTGAATGACCTTTTGTCAACAAGTGCAAGAGAATCAATCAATAAACTGTACTCATATATAAATTTCGGGCAAAAAAATAAAAATTTAATTTAATATTGTTTGTATATCGATGTTTTTTTGCATCGATTTGATTTCTTAAGTTTTATTATTGACAAGATATTTATTTATTTGTTCGAAACAAATAATTACTGACCTCTATGATAAATTGTCGATAGAGAGGTTGTTGCTATTTCTCCGCAGTATATTCGAACTGAGTTTATGGTCGATTCATTCGACAGTTCAATACCGAAATGGCTGAAAAAGATTTATATACTTTGGTAAAAAAAAAGATTTATTTCTGAAACAAAAAAAAAATGCAGAAAATTTCATTTTAGAGCAAGATTTTTTATTTCTTTCGCGAACGTTATTACAATCAAGCAACGATTGCTGCAAGTGACGCACTGAAACGTTATGGTAATGATGCGATACTCAAATTTTATGTTGCGTTGGGTCAACTTATGGATCGTAGGATTTCGTTTGAAAATCGAAATTTCAACAATTTCACAATTGTTTTTCTAATTAGTTCGATTGCATGAATCGATGCGAGAATTGGAACAATTACGTACGAAACCGGAATTAACCGTTGCAACTCTTCTAGCTTTAGTCTACGCACATAAACAACATAAAACACCAGGTGAAGAATTGTTTTTCATTGAATGAAATTCTTTATCAATCGAATTCTAGATCGAGAAGCAATCGCAGAATATGAAGCTAAAGTCAAAGAATTACGAAAACAAGTTGATGATATGGTAAAATCGATTCAGCAGGACTTTTCTTTGTCTATTGAGAAAATGTAAATCTTCGAATTCAGGCGTTGTTCTATGCTGCTCATACGTTGTGTATCATTGGCAAGCCGGATAAAGCGACTGAATATATCGATCGATCGACAAAACAAAATCCAGCAAATATTCTCGTAAGAACGACAACAACTTCGAACGAGTCTATTGTTCGATTGATTTTTAGGCATTGAGTTTGAAAGGTTGGATTTTGATCGCAACAGATGTGGTCAAAGAATCGAAACAATATTTCGAATCGGCGATTAAGTAAATCGTTGAAATTCCAAAGAGTTCATTCGATGTTTGTTTTCAATTAGATTGGATAATAATTTTCCCGATGCTGCATTTGGTTATGCCAAATATCGTGAAATGCGTTCGAATTTTTCTCAAGCACTTGAATATGTCAATCGAATCTTGGCAAATAAAAGTGATTATCTACCAGCTGTACTCGAAAACATGAAGTTACAATTATGCATGCAAGATTGGGAACAATGCGAAGATGTTGCTCAAAGGTTTGATAAATTAATTTTATGATCGAAAGGACAAATTAGTTTTTCTCTTCTAGAGCTTTTCATATCGATAAAAATTGTGCTGAAGCACATAAATATCATTATTTGTATTTATTATGTAAAGACGGAAATTATAGTGATGTAAATCGATAAGAGACGTTTGTTTTTTTTTCGAAATTAAAAAACATTGATTTATTCAGGCTCAACAAGCATTCAATCATCTTTTACAAGCACTCGATCTATCCGAACCGAAAGGTGCTTGGCAATACTATGAAATCTCTCAAGTTGTTGCACGAGTGGTAAACAAAAATAACGAAGAAATGATTTCTTTTCATTTGAGTTGAGTCATTTGTCTTTTGTTCAGTGTGGAAGAAATCCTCAAATTCTTCAGCAAAGTGATATTCTTCTTCAACGTGCTCTCGAAATCGATTCGAGCAATACGGATTATCTAATCGAGGGTGGCTATCAAGCAATTATGTCGAGCAAATTCACTGAAGCTATTAAATTCTATAAAACAGCTGCGAAAACACAAGCAGATAATATGTCGGCAGTTTATGGTTTGTTGTTGAATGAAAACCGACGAATATTTTCAATTGAATTATTTTTTTTCATAGGCATCATTCATTGTCAAATTTTGGAAGGCAAATATGCTGAAGCTAAACAACAGATTGAATTTCAAAATGAAGTTCAAACAGGAAATGCTGCTGTAAGATAAGAAAATGTTCTCATTTGAAATGCGTATTGCTCGTTATAGGAAGTTGCACATTTGCGAGCTCTATTAGCTAAACATGAAAATGTTCTTTCATCGGAACAGATCGTTCAATTGTTTGACCAAGCTGCTGAACAACATTTCAAAAATCTTCGAGTTTGTTATGATAAATTGAAAGAAAGAAAGAATCTAATGACTATCTGTAGGGTTTACCATTGGGTAAAAAGTATCTGCTTTGTTTAAATCCGGATTTTATTCTCGAAATCGTCCGAGAATATATGAGCAATACATCATCGAAAGTAAGACGAAAACAATTCGATAATAAAAATACGTATGTATGTTTTCAAGCCGATTGAACCCGGTCAAACACCTGACGCCAGTCTTCGTAAATCGAGTGGCATTTTAGAACAATTAACCAAAGCCGTGCCTGGCTTATTGGAAGGTCTCTTTCTCCTAGCTAAAGTTCGTTATCTCTCAGGTGATAACAACGAAGCTAAAGTTGTTCTTCGTCGCATAATCGATCAAGAAGCGACCTATTCCGATGCATATATCCTTCTTGCACAAGTCTATACACGCGAAGGAAATATTCATTCAGCATATGACGCATTAGAACAAGGTTTATCCTATAATTTCGAATTGAAAACACATCCAATTTATCATTTAATTCGTGCGAGAATTTTAAAAAAAGAACAAAAATATGATGAAGCTATTAAACTATTGCAAAATGCATTGCATCTACCGGGCATGAAAAAGCGTGTTCAACCGAATGAAACAGTTAAAACACCTCGAACAAAAACCGATCTCACGCCTTCATCGAGTGTACCAATTTCGACACAAGATCGTGTCAGTGTTTATTTGGAATTAGCTGAAATTCAATTATTATTAAATCGTGTCAATGATGCGAGTATTGTTCTTCAAGAAGCATCGAATGAATTTCAAGGTACAAGCGAAGAATCACGAATTCTATTGACCAATGTTGATCTCGCGTTGAAACGTGGTGATATTAATCAAGCAATTGAAACGTTAACACAGATTAAAGTCGATCAACCTTATTATGTACAATCTCGAGAGAAACTCGCCGAGATCTATTTAAAACATCGACGTGATAAGAAATTATTTATTAAAACTTATCGAGAATTAGTCGATCGAGATCCAACACCACAAGCATTGGTGATTCTGGGTGATGCTTATATGAGCATCATGGAAGTACGTGTAAAACAAGTCGAACTGAATCGATGACTTTCGTTTTCCTTGTAGCCTGATAAAGCAATTGAAGTTTATGATGCAGCACTTCGACAGAACAATCGAGATGTTAGCTTAATGAAGAAAATAGGCGAAGCTTATATTAAAACTCATGCATATTCAAAAGCGATTAAATATTACGAAGCAATTGTTAAAGCTGAACCGCAGAGTGAATTAAGGTCATTACAGATTTGTTTTTCGTTTTTTTGTTCTAAATTAAACTATTTAATTTTAGAATTAATCTCGCAGATTTATTAGCAAAGCTAAATCAAGTTGATTTAGCACAACGGATTGTCAATCTACTTTTGAAAGAAGAAGGTTCGAAATTAGTTCTTTTTTTTTCGTCAAATCATTTTCGATTTTGTTCTGTTATTCTAGTTCCGAATAATAACTATCAACATGCACAACAAGTAACGAAAGCATACGAAATTCTTGCTAATATTGCCGAACAAAATAAACAATTCGAAGAAACAAAACAATATCTAACGACAGCAAAAGACAATCAAAAGAAATTATTGAAACGTATTCAACTCGAAGATGCAGATTTTCAGAAAGACAATAAAAAACTCTATTGCAAGTAAGAAATATTCTTATTCGATCATTATTATTATTCGAATAAAAAAAAAACAACTTAGTATTTGCTATCGTTTGGCAACGATCTATTTCGATGAACATAATTATGAATCAGCTATCAAAGATTTGAAAGAAGCAAGTGCAACGGACGATCGAAATTTGAAAGTATTTAGAAATCATTTTTGATGATAAAAAGAAATTGAAATTTGATAAATCTACTAAGATTCAAATGATGTTAACAAAAGCTTATCTCAATTCGGAACAATATGATCAATGTGAACAGATTTGTAATTATATGAATAAAACATTTCCCAATGATATCACCGTTCAAACTGTTGGTTTCTTGTTTTTGTTTGTCTTTTTTTGAAATAACTAAAAGTATATTTTTAAGATGATGGCTGATTTTTTGTTGAGAAAAAATGAAATCGAAAAAGCGATTCAACAATACAAAGATATAATCGAGAGAAATCCAAGTGAGAGAACAAATTGTTTATTGAATTTCGAATGAAATTAACTTTGTTTTTTGTTTAATTTAGATAATTTCGAACCGTATATTCAAATGACAAAATCTCTCTATCGAGCTGGTCGATTAGATGAAATCAGTGAAATTCTCGAACGAACCGAGAAAACCAATCTACGTGCTTATAATGATGCAGCATTTAATTTTGCTAAGGGCTTATTAACCTTGTAAGAGAGAAACAAATTTCGAAGATATGAACTTCTCATATGGTTTTGTTTTGTCTAGTTATCTCGCTAAACCTAATGAAGCCTTATCATGTTTTAATAAATGTCGTCGTGATAAACAGTACGGTCGACAAGCCGTTTACGCCATGGTTAAAATTGTCCTCAATCCCGACAATGAAATTATAGCGAGCGAAGAAGATTGTAAACGACTGTTACATGGGTATGTCCAATTGTCTTCTTTAGACGATAGATTTGACTTTTTCTTTCGAATAGATCGCGACTCGAAGAAGCACGAACAGCACAAGCAACAGCATTCAAATTACTTCAAGTTTGTAGCGAAATTTTTCGTCGGGAAAATGTAGAGAATATCTGATTTTTGTAGAGCATGGGCGAAGCGTCTAACGATCTTCGGTATCGAGTTCTTGAGAATTGGTGTCTTGCACATACAGGAGAGAAGAGTAGTTTGGAACAAGCTACAGAAAATCTATCTCAAATCTTGAATGAACATGTAAATTAAATCGACGAATAAAAACTCTTTTTTTTATTTCGAGAATTTTCTTTAGAAAGACAATGTTGGAGCTATATGTGCTATTAGTGAGAGTTTAATTGGCTTGAAAAATGTTCAAAAAGCTCGTTCGTATTTAAAACGAACGACTAAAATCACCTGGAATATGGACGATGCTGATGAACTCGAGCAATGTTGGCTCATGTTAGCTATGACTTACGTTCAAGCAACAAAATTCGATGAAGCTTTGGAATTATGTAAAAAAGTTCTCAATGTTAATAAAGTAATTTCGAAAAAAAACAAGTTTTTTTTCTTCAAATGATTCTATTCGTTGGATAATAAATATTAGTGTTCGACGAGAGCATTGGAAATCTTAGGAATGATGAACGAACAAACAGGTGCACATCAAGATGCAGCCGTGAATTACGAACTCGCTTGGAAATATAGCCGAAAGAATCAACCGACTATCGGTAAGATTTAGTTTTTGTTTCATTGAATCAATTCGATGTTGCCTTTCTTCGAACAAAGGTTATAAACTAGCTTTCAATTATCTCAAATCAAAACGTCTAACCGACGCTATTGACATCGCACATTTCGTAAGAAATCTTGATTTCTATTTTTTGATTAATTGCAAAGTTTTATTTTTCTAGATTCTTCAACGCTATCCAGACAATTCACGAGTTCGAAAAGATATACTCGAAAAAGCTCGTTTAATGCTAAGATAAAAGACACGATGATTTCTTTTGTGCACGTGAATATTTGCCAAGACCAGCTCGTATGGCAACATCAAAGACACGTTTTATATTTGTTTGTGTTAATGCTGAACATTCGACATAGGCGAGTGCACCTATTTCTTTAGCCATAATTAAACCTCTGTCCGTTGTAATTGGCGTTAATTTTCGAATCTAAAAATAAATAATATTAAAACACTTTTTTTCTTCTACTATTTATTTTACTGCGAGTTTTTGAAGTGTACGTTTGTCATGAAGAAGATCGAGTTTAGTTCCAACGAGAATTATTGGCGTATGAGGATTTGTTAATTTAATTTCAGGCGACCATTTAGCACGAATATTATCGAATGAAACAGGATTGACAACACTATAGCAAAGAAGAAAGACATTCGTTTGAGGATAAGATAATGGACGAAGACGATCGTAATCTTCTTGGCCAGCCTGCAAGTACGAAAATCAATTTTTAAAAGAAAGGAAAAAAAGCAAACTACTCAATACCGTATCCCATAAACAGAGATTAATCGGTTCATTGTCAACAATTAGATTTGCTGAATAATTGTCAAATCTAAATTATTGAATATAAAATCGATTCATTGACAATCTCGAATTAATTTCTTATTTACACTGTCGGAATATATTCTCCTGGACTAGAACACAAACACAAAACGAAATTTTTATTTTTGAAAAACAATTCTCGCTTACAAAGCATTCGTCGTATACGACATTAACAAACAAGTTTTCCCAACGGCTCCATCGCCAACTACCACACATTTAACGTTCTTATACACACTCATTGTTCTGCTTATCGTCTTGTGCACTTGTTAATCTTCTCACTCATTAATATGATCTTTCCTTTTGACCTAAAGGAAAGAACAAGAGTTCATACAAATAGATCATTTTCTTTCTCCAATCATTGAAATGCTAATATGAGTTTCTCGTGTTTCCTATGGTGTTGTTACTTGATGAGAACGAGATATCAAGGTCTTAATCACATCTGTTTGAACGAATCGTTTATTTATTTGTTAGTTGCACGGTTATTTTTAATTGAACAAATCATAGTTGATGTTTAGTTTATTTTTTTATCTTCCAAAAAAAGAAAAAAACTTTTCTTATCAGAGGAAAAAGAAGTGTTTTATGTTTTTTTTAATATCAAAATTCATTCTGCAAGTAATAACAAGTGTATGACGTGTCACCTATATATAGTAGAAGGCCAAATGTTTGGTTTCCAGAAAGAAAGAGAAAAGAGAGAGAGAGAGAAGAAAAGATAAGGTACAGTATTGTGTCTAATTTGCATTGTGTTTTTTTTTGTTTAGTCAGGTAAAAGAAGAGTAGAAGAAGAGGACTACAAGCCAACGCACAGCAAGTAAAACATGCAGATATTCAATTTAAAAAAGAAACCGAAAAAATCATTGATTTTGTTTATCTAAATTTAATTGTTCAAGTCGTTGCCAAATTGTTGAACGATCTTGTTCTTTACTTATCAATCTAATCGAAAGAAAAACAAAAAAAAAGCAAATGAACTTGTTTTGATATTTTAAAAATGATTTCTTTTTTTACTTCTGTTCATCATCTCGAATCGTATTTAATACATCATCACATAATTTCTTATTACTATCCATGAAATTTTTCAATAGATTATATGTTAATGTAATTATATTTGTATTCCAATGTGTTTTCGATATTCGACATAAAGGTGGTAATAAAATCGGGAGAATTTCATCGAGATTATCTTCGATTAATTGCACAATATATTCATTTGACCATAAGGCTAATGAACGTTCGGCTATTTGGAAATGTGGTGATGTTGCTGATTGTGCAATTTGTTTGAATAGAACAGAACAGACTCGTTTGAATACTTGCGCATCGATTATATCGAGAATTTCTTCTAATTCGTTCAGAAATAAAATCTTTAAAAAAAACAACAACGAACGTCAATCCATTGATTCGAATAGAAATCGAACGAACTTCTTTTGTTGAGCAAGTCTTCGGCCAAAATTTAACTAAACCTTTAATAATCGGTTCGGCTAATGTCGGATCTTTGTCAATAAATTGTACAATGCAATAAGTTAACTAAATTCAACAAATAGATTCGAACGATTTCGAAATCTTTTCGTTACTTGTGGATGATATAAATTCAATGAATGTGCTTTATGCAACGGGATTAAAATACGTTGAAGAAATACTTTATGTTCTTCTTTTAATGGCACTGCAAAACCGTTGATTATACTAGAGAAAAAAAGCGTTTTCATCGTTCGTTTCTTTCGGAAGGATGTTCAATTGATTACCTTCCAAGAATTTCTAATAATTCGGCAATACCATTGAAATGCTCGTACTCAAAGATATACCTGAGAAAAATATTATTAATTTGCTTCCGAATAAATGCTCTTAGACCAAGAAATTTGCCGTAAATACGATGAAGAATTGTTTTAAGAAAATCTCGTTCACGCGGATCTTCACTATCGAACAAATCCAATAACTAAAACGCATTGAGAATGAAAGAAAAATTCAAATGAATAAATTTCGAATTACCTGTAAAACAAATTTCTGATCGATATATTTCTTTGCTATATTCGGTTGAAAATCTAATGATTCTAAAAATCTCAGGAAAAATTCGTAGACAATTTGTGTATGCGGCCATGATGCTTCCAATGTTGGTTCTTCATCTTCAGCGCCCGTTTCATCACTGATACTTTCCGAACCAATCGGCGGTAGAATACGAAAAAGATTCACTGATACCTTTGAACGAAAAACAACAAATGGATTGAGTTCGATTTTCAAATCAATTCGAAGAACTAACCATATTAATCACTTCGGGATATGTACTTTCAGTCAAACAATTTCGTGTTACAGTTATGTAATCGACAATTTCATTGAGACAAGCTCGTTTTATTTCTTTACTTTTTAAATCGCTAATACAATCGGAAAAATCGAAAATAACACAACATTGTTTTAATTTAGCAATGAATAATTTTTCTTGTTGATCAACTGATGTTTCTAGAAATGAGATTTCAATTGAACTCTTTTCTTTTCATCGATTCGAAATTGACAAACCTTTCAACAGTGGCAACGCTTCGAGTTCAACATGATAATTTCGTTGTCCCAACCGTGATGACTCTTGTAAACGTTTTTTCTTCGTACGTATCGGCTGTTTTTTATAGAATGGATCGTTCTCAACTGAATTTACTGCCATAATTTAAACACCGATCTGAAAAATAAACGTTCGATTAGATGGAGAAAAAACAACAAAACAAAAAAAACTCGCTTTCAGTCGTATCTAGAAAACAGCAGTATGCGTGTCTGTCGTATTGTCTATTCAGTTAGTTGTCATGATGTAAACCAATGGAAAATCTCCGACTAGATGTCGTTTAGTTCTTAGCAACGCATGTATATAGATCAAAAAAAGAAAAATAGATGAACATTTTATTTCGTATTATTATTTACAGAGAATAGATTCATCGGAAGAATAACAAAAAATAGAGCTAGGTATATATATATATATCAGAAGTGTTTGACTTGAAATTTCCATGTGCCTGTATGTACATCGTAGTCAATGAATGAACCTTGAAATTTATCGGTCATTTTTTTGAGATAATCTGAATAGTTGATGTTGATAAGACGTTGAGCATCAGTTATTTCTTCTCCATGATGTATTTTCGAACGATCAATTGGATAGACACCGATAAGAGATATAATTGCTTGACAATTGAGTTCTTCGCCTTCGTTTGGTCGATCGTTTTCATTTGGATAGACTGTTACTTGTCGACGATCAATATCAACGATTCGATCGAGATCAAGCCCAGCTAGATTCATGAATGAACCTTGAAATTGAATCGAACCATAATGTTTTCTTCCGATAGTGAATTCTTTGAGAATACATTGACCTTGATCATTGAAAAAGTCTTTTAATTCATCGATTTTTGGTTGCGTATAGTAATCTCGTTGAGTTAGTTTCGGTAGAACGAATGCACGCGATGATTGATTTGATTCGTCATAAGTTCGAATTTGTTTTGTTTGACTACCGAGAACAATCGAACGGATTTTATTCATATCGAGCATACGTGGTCGTTTGAGATTGATTTTCGAAACAAGATGTTCTTCACTGTCATCGAGTTTTCTTTTACTTGCGACGATAGTTGTCGAATAAAGATTCAATTTCGGACGAGTCGAAAGCAAATTCACCGATGTTGTCGATCGTTTTGTTGAAAATAATTTGGCTACAAAAAACAAAACTTTCAAAAAATAAAAAAACCTACGTCAAGATTTACTCACGTAAAGTATTTGTATCTAAATAACGAAAAAAAAATAATAATAAAAGAGAATTATTTTCGATGCGATTGATATGAATACCTGACGTGCGATTTGCGAAATTGAAAGACATGTTCTCGAGTGATGTCTTCGGCTCGAATTGTTGAAACGATGTTGACAGCAGCCGTGATTCATCGAATGTGCTTACCGACGTCGTACGATTCATCTGAATGAAAAGAAAACATACACGCGTATTTGAATGTGAATTTTGAAGTTTTATTTTAATATAAATATACAAAAAAAAAGAGGACAAGAAACATATTATCTGACAATGAATGGATTCATTGTTGTTGTTGTTTTTCTTGTGAAAAATCAGTTTAGTCATAAAAAAGTGAGAGAAAACACACAGTTTTATTTAGAAACGGCCAGATTCGATCGCAGGCAAGGACGCTGAAAGATTGTCGTGGTCAACACGAAGATATGACGAAGGTACAAAACCAGATGAACCATCGAATTTTTTTATTCGCGTCCAACCATCACCGTGATCATCCTCGAGAATATCGACATATTCACCAGTTGATATCGAAACAGCGTTTACATATTGAGAACTATTCATTCCATGAGCTGAAAAGACACAATTTTCTTATTTAAAACAACAACAAAGTTTCGTTTTTTTTTCTACCATTAAAATCGTAGAGAACATAAGCTCTGGAATATTGACCATCGAATTCGGTATCATCATCTTCGAACGAATTGTTCGAATCATGATTCGTCGTATCGATCGATGGTAAACGATGAAATTCACTCGATTGTTCACCGAGATCCAACGGACTAAATTAAAAAAGAAGAAAAATAAAACTTCTTTTCATATGAATAAAAACAAAGTGAACTAGAAACTAAAATATATTCTCAATCGACAAACGAGTTTACCTTCGATGATGAATCGATTGATCAGAATCATAGATATTCCTCGAACGTATCGATCCGTCCACGTCTGTATTTGGTACCGTTCGAATTCGTTCGATTTCAGATATGTACGACTAAAGCACGAGCTTTCAATAGAAAAACGAATAAAAGCAAAGTTTTTTTTTTACTTCAAATCGTCTGATTTCAGCGTGTATTTTTTCGATATTTTCATCGATAGTAATGATCTGCTGAGTGACATCTTGTTCGTCACCAAATTTCGGATTCTCTTGAAAGACATGTTTCATTTTAATCAAACCTTCGCTAGAAAAGTTGAAATTAATCGTCAATAAACAAAATCTAACCTTCGAATCTCACCGAGCTTTTTGTTTTTTTTCTAGTTCATTTTTACAATTGAGAATTTGTTCTTGAAATTTTCTCAAACGTTGAGCTGGCGGCAGATTACTGTACGGTGTATTAATCGTTGCAATGTTCATACTCATTGACTTGAAAATCAATCAATTGAATTACGAAAAAGAAAACAAGTTTTTCAATTTACTTTCTTCGTATTCGAACTTCCGAAAATCTTTCGAATTGTACTCGTTGCTCCACCGCCTGTTTTTCTCGAATTTGACATTAACGTTTGACTACTATTAGGCGCGTAAATTGTCGCAATACCATTCGGTTCATTCGTCAGACTTTTCAATGTATTCGAACGTGAACAATCCGAATAGATTTGATCTGCAGGATTCGAGAGTATCGATGAAAATTCTCCGCTATTCAAATCGAGCTGTTCGACAAAACAAAAAAAACAATGAAGAAGACAACGAAAACGAATGTATACGGACCACTTTTTGATCATCAGGTATTACGTAGCCTGTTTTCAATTCATTGATGACAATTTGTGAATCATTCAATGCATTTAATTGTTCGATCTGTTTGAACATTTCATCGAGACATGTTTGTATTCGTGGTACGACTTCGGCATGAGATTGTATCGAATGAAATAAGACTGTTTTCAATTCTTCGGAGCGTTTCATATCTAATTGTTGTAGATCATTCAAAATTGTTGGTAATTGTCGTTCGTAGAATATGCGTTGCGTGTCATTGTAAAGTACAACTTGTGACGAATAATTCGAATGTGCTTCGTCGCAGATTTTCGTTTTGATTGTCATTGTATCACGAGATTTTTCTAATTGAGCACGAGATAGATCGAGATCTTCGTGAGCTTTTTCGTAGCTTTCTTTGGCACGACGTGCTGAATCGTAACATTCTTCATATTTTCTCAATGCCTGAAAAAAAATCGACGAATGTGTTGTTGTTATTCTTTGAATCAATCTACTTTTATTAAATGATCTTGTTGTTTATCGAGTTGACGTTTGATTTTATTATAATCGTCTAGTGATTTTTTTCGTTGTTCTCGACATTCTTTTATTGTCAATTGAATTTGTTTAATAGTTCGTTCACGAAGATTTTCAGCAATGAGTTCATGTTGTGATGCTAAATCTTGTAATTCTTTTAAATTCGAACAGAATCCAATTGTATATGAAAATCTATACGATACATCAGCTAAACGTTCGCAGACGAAAATCAATCGTATCAATTTACTTATGATAGAATTCTTCTTGTTCTTTGAATTTCGGTGTGTAGATTTTCGTTAATTTTTTCAATGCTTTCGCATAATCATCTTCAATTGTACAACGATCTTTGACAAATGATTCGTATTTCTCACAAAATTGAATACTTTTATCTGTATATTTCGAAATATTCTCGAATTGATCCTAATCATCATCATAAAAAACATAATTAATAGATAAAATTCAAAAGAAAAAAACAAACTAATACAAACCCAAAGTTCAATACCCCAACTTTGATTAGGCATAGTTCTCTAGTCGAATAAATCCTGCTTACACAATCATCTACAATAAATGAAATATCATCTAAGAAAACGATTACAACATTATGAACCGATCACGTAATCATAATTCGAGACCTACTGCTGATAAATTACTTTCAATTTCTACCAATCTTATCAAACGAATTATTAGACTTTTCTCTCTCTCTCTCTCTTTGTCGTTTTGCTTCGAGTAAATAGGTCAAAATGAAGGTTAAATATGGTGTTGATGTCAGTGGACAGAGCGTGAGACAATGAAAATAAATAAATAAGACGCCGGCGTTATTACAACCGTATTGAATAAACAACAATTAATTCCACACAAAGAAAAAGACATTCGAAGGTGAGAAGAAGAATTTACTTGTCATTAAATAGTCGAGACAAATGACTTGATGAATAGCTTAAGCTTAATCACTGACTAAAAAAAAAGCTACGAAAAGATAGATGATTCTTTCTTAAAAGACGACAAGCATACGAATACATATACATACGTACACAGACATACGAACGAGAAAAGAAACGAAAATCAAATCAAAATACTTGATTTCTACGAACTATTTAACCAAGCCAAAAAATAGAAAAAGAAAAAATACCATAAAGAACAAGAGCAAACATCGATCGATGTTTTACTACGAATTCTTCTTTTTTTCTCCTTCTTCTTCTTCTCTTTCGTCTTTCTCTTTTTACTTCTATTTAATGAATGTTTCTATCTTTCAGACATTCTCTTCTGTCAGGTAATTTAATATATATAACAATTTGATTTGTCAAATAAAAGAAAAAAAATCCTTGGACATGATTACATTTTACCCCTCAGTGTAAATCGAATCTTAAAACAATAGAAAGAACAAACAAAAAAAACGAAACGAGCTTTCCTCTTCCTTTTCTTTGTTCTTCTTCTTCTTCTTCTCCAAGTTCAATAAACGATGATGATGATGACGATGATTCATTCATTCATATTCGTCGTTTATCCTTCAACTAGTATGATAACGGCATCTATGCATTGGATTGGAAAAACGATCGCATCTATATATAAATCAGTGAAATTGACATTTCACTATCGAATATGTTTGTTTTTTGAGGTAAATGTAAATCATATGAAGAAAAAAAATAAATGCGCATATAATCGATATGTGGCTATTGTGGGATTTTTATTTTGTGCGTCAAATGTGCAATGAGGTGTAACATGATGAGGCAAAAAAATAATGATGGTTAAGAGACAGATGTTTTTGTTTCGATTTATCTCGTAGATTTTATTGAGAATAAGAATAATATTTAAAAAGAATACAGAAACAAATGAAAAAAGCAAAGAAAAAGCAATGAAGAAATATCACGAATAATTGTATGAATATTGAAAAAAAAGAAAAAAAAAGATGTATTCTATCTTTTGTATGATCTATTTATTATTATTATTATTTAATAATAAAACTTTCAGAAGAAAAATATAGTTTCTTCGCCTAAAATCAAAGAGAAATAGAACAAGAAATAGTTGTGATAAAATGGAAAAGAGTTCTCATACAACATACTGAGAATTAATGCAGATATCTAAGGCATTTATTTTAAACTACGAAACATTGAGCATAGGGTGGAATACCAGGAAATCGGTTACCAGCAGGAAAAGTTTGTGGTTGTCCTCCACCAACAGCTCCATAACTAGCACCGCCGTAGCTAGCACCTCCATAACCAGCACCTCCATAACTAGCACCTCCATAGCTAGCGCCTCCGTAGCTAGCACCAGTCGATCCGTAGCTAGCACCTCCGTAACCAGCACCAGCCGATCCGTAGCTAGCACCTCCGTAACCAGCACCAGCCGATCCGTAGCTAGCACCTCCATAACCAGCACCAGTCGATCCGTAGCTAGCACCTCCGTAACCAGCACCAGCCGATCCAAAGCTAGCACCTCCGTAACCAGCACCAGCCGATCCAAAGCTAGCGCCTCCGAAACTAGCACCGGCGGCTTGTACGTTACCATAACTACCTGCACCTAAGAGACCGGCTTGTTGAAAACCGCCGGTTTGTTGTTGGTAATTGCCTCGTGGTGCTACACGAACGGTACGTTTGACGACTTGAGGTGGTCCAGCTGGTTCGACAACGTTTCGTTCTTGAATACGTGGTGGTGGTGTTGTTGGGATTTCAGTAATTTCTTCAACAATTTCAGGACCTGTACGTTGAACGTAACTAAACAGATATGTGAAATTCATGTGAAAGCTTCTTCCTCTTTTTTTTGAAACACTTACACTTTTTCAAGTGTATCGGGTTCTGGTGTTGGTAAACGTCGACGAACTTGTCGGACCTGTCCTTGTTGATCAGGCAATCGAATTACCTGTTTTTGATAACGTCCTTGACGTCGTGGGCCGCCAACAGCAATGCTACCGGATGATTCATTGCATTGAGCATAACCACCGCCAAAACCACCGCTATAACCACCGCCATAACCACCGCTAAAGCCACCACCATATCCGCTTTGTTGAACAAATTGACCTTCAGCCGCAAATTGTTGTTGTACGCTTGGAGCAGCTTGAACACTGGAAAAAGCAACACCACCGTGTCCTCCTCGAGCGCCATCATTCGATGAGCTACTTGAGGTGGATGATTCGTTACGTCCAGCACGACGAGCTGTTGTCGTCGTTGTTACTGTTGCTGCTTGTTGATCGTAAGGTCCACTCATTTTTAATCTTCGATTTTTACGGCTGATATATCTAGAAAATAAACGAAATGGTTAAATATAAGCTGAATAAATATACGAAAAACAACAAGGGAAAAAACGCACCGATCTGTATTAAACAGTAACTATGAAGAGAAAAAAGATAAATGTGGTTATAAGGTCGATTGATGATCGATAAATGCACAATACAAAAACACAAAAAGCTTTTCGAGAAAAAAGAGACGAAGAGAGAGAGAGCGAGAGAGAGAGAGTGAAAAAATGTATAAATGGAAAGAAACAGAGAGAGAGAGAAGAGGGAAAAGAAGGATCGAGAAGTATGTATTTGGAGAGAGGGGGAAAATAGTGAATAATGAAAAATCATCGCCCTGTGACTAGTGAAGGAGAACAAAACTATACTTTTCGACAGTCCTCTCTGTGTATTTGTGGTTTCAAAGTCAAAAATTACTAATAAAACAAGTGAAAAAATAAAAAACATCATCCGAATGATTTAGTGATAATAATACAGGTTTCAGTAATAGGCCCTCAAGAAAACATCAAACGTCGATTATTTACAAGCCAGACTACCTATTTCTTTTTCTTTTTTTTCTTTATATTGTATAATTGCTTTTTTTAACATCTAATTTACAGATGATTTTTGTCTTAATGATCAGATTTAATCAGTAAAAAATACTATTCTTAGAAAATGTCAATATGAGAGAAGAGTCGGGATGTATATGTCGAGTCAAACTAAAGCCATTGCCATCTATCGATTATTAAACAACAAACGATAGAATAGATTTTTTCATTCGTTCTCAATAACAACCATCATCTTGAATAAATTGTCTCGTAAAAAAGAACAGATTTTATTTGCAAACAAGAAAGAAAACATTTCGATCTGCGGGATAATACATTCGTGCAGTTTTCAAAACAACAATAACAACAAGACAATCAAATTGCTAGTCTCAGATATGCTTGATAATGGCTAATCAATGTCAATTGGAAAACTTTACTGTTGATGATGCTAATAATGATAATCTAATCGAAGAAGACGAAGATTTTCTTCATGAAAACGGCGGTCAATCAACAGGCGCACAATTTCATATTGCCTACGATGGAGAAGATGATGAGAGAGAATTTCTATTCGATCTACAACCGTCAACAATAATTCCCATTCAACGTGTTTCATCAGAAGATGAATTAAATCTCTACGTTAAACGTAAACGTGCTAAATTCGTCGGACCTTATCTATTCGGTGATGCTATTGGTCAAGGTTCGTATGCCAAAGTAAAAGAATGTCTTGATCAACGAAATCTTTGTCGACGTGCCGTTAAAATTATGCAACGACGTCGTCTACGTAAAACGCCACATGGTGAAGAAATGGCTGAAACAGAAATACGTCTATTAAAAACATTAAAACATCCGAATATAATTCAAATGTATGATTTTTTACGTAATGACGAAAAACAAAAATTATATTTATTTATCGATCTATGTGTCGTTTCATTACAAGAAATGCTCGATAATAATAATAATAACAATGATCAACCACGATCAACAAAAGCATTTCCTATTTGGCAAGCACACGGATATTTTGTCCAATTAATTCATGGTTTAGAATATCTACATTCGAAATCGATTATTCACAATGATATTAAGTAAATAGAATTTGACAAACAAAATATATTTCACTAATTGAAAAAACAAATGATTTTAGACCGGGTAATCTTTTGATTACAATTGATCATCAATTAAAAATCTCAGATTTTGGAACTGCTGAACAACTTGACATGTAAAATTTTGAATTTTCGTCGAAATCTTCTTTTATTTAACAATTGTTTCTAGGTTCACACCAGGCGATACAATCAAACGTAGTCAAGGTACTCCTGCTTTTCAATGTCCCGAAATAGCCAATGGTGACGATACGTACAATGGTTTTTCGATTGACATTTGGTCTGCTGGTGTTACACTCTATAATCTCGTTACAGGTCAATTACCATTCGAAGCTGATAATATTTATTTACTTTTTCAAACAATTGGTACAGGTGTATACACAATACCCGACGATATCGAACCTCAATTAGCTTCATTGATAACTGGTCTTTTAAATCGAAATAAATCTTTACGTTTCAAAATCGAACAAATCAAACAACATGATTGGTTTCGACGACGACCATCACGAACGTTAGATTTCGTTGCATTTCCACGTTTAACTGTCGAACGTTTTCAAACGTTTACATTCGCAGAATATCTAACTGAACTACATCAAACAGCAAGTCTCGTCGACGAACAACAAACGAAATCAATACCAAATCGTTCGAATTTGAATCGAAATTGTACTCGAACACGACAACGTAACACACCTCGAATGTGTTCGTTATCTTGAGAGAGAGAGAGAGAAAAACGAATCTATTTTGACATGTATGTGTATAATATTTTCCCCCATTAGTCTTTCTCTGTCAAAAAAACAAACAAACAAACACACACACGCACACATTCAGAACAGTTCGATTGTTTTTTTTTTCTTCTTTTTTGTTTTCTTTTGTTCTTCATCAATTGTGAATGTGTCGAAGTTTTTCATTTGACAGAAACTAGAAGATAAATTCTACTCTTTATCAAAACTTGATCTCAATTTACAAATATATACATATGTTCATTCATAATACATAGAAAATCCGATTTATTGAATCAATCATGAAAGAGAAACGAGAAGAGATTCGAATTATGAAGCCGATTGCAGTATCGGTGTATGTTCATCATTATGCGATTCATTGACAACCGTGGGATTACTCCGATAGAGAATATAATGTTGTATAATAAACAACAGATCGAAGAGAATCGAAAAAAGGCCTAAGCCAAATTTTGTTGGCGAACCGAATATCGACGACCAATCATCATAATTGATTGCCAAGAAAAACATTTGCAAGACACTTAATAATCCACCGGTTAAATCAAGAAGAATATTTCCAATCGACCAGCCTTCTGTTGATTGACGTTTATAATTCATCCATGCTTGTGGAACATATTTAATAATTGTTATGATTAATTTAACATACGAATAGAAATAGAGTAATGTCAGTGTTGAAAGATGTTTTGTTAATGAGACAATAGTTGTAATCGAAAGGAAGAGAATTAATGAAATACCAATGAGACGTGCTGTATAGGACACACGCTGTTTGCCACGTTCGAAGAAGACACATTGACTAACTGTGATCAAACAAGCGAATACGGCATGAACACTGAAGAGAACCTAGAAGATGATCGATGTCGTTTTTTTTTCTTTCTTTTGGAAAACAATTTACATCATTGAAGAGAACAGGCAGAACGCCATGTGGATGATGTTGATAGTATTCTTGTTGAATTTGATGTGATGTGTATAAGCAAATGTTAAATATTGAATAACACGAATGTCCAAAGAGATTCAACGCAAGAAAATCAAAATTAAGTCCGACAACACTCTTACGTCGAAAATTTAAGATAATCTGAGGATAGAATGAAATTGACCAAGCAAAAAAGTAAATCCATCCAACAAGTTGAACGAAAATAGTCAATGTTCGACTACGTGCAATATCAATCAAGAGAAAATTGTATATTGATGAAATATTAACACGAGACGATCGAGCTGTAACAACAAGATGTCCTTGACGACGACCATTGATAATTACAGCGTGACTTTGATCGTCATTGACTTGTTTTGTAAAAGTAACATTTGGTAATGGACTAATATAGTCAATTGCTGGTTGAGATTGATTATTATAGAGAAATTCAATGGTAAGATCAGGTGGGATTATATCCGAAAGAAGTAGACGAACGATCACAGAACGATTTTCACCGATGATTAAACTCAGATAGGATGGTTCGAACGAGATTACTGATTGGGTTAGTTGACAATTGATTGGCACAAATATGTACAAAAAAATGAGAAGAATATTTAGTTTTTTTGAATACATATCAACAACATTGACGAGCAGAAAAATAAAATCAATTACGCATACAGTTCTTCTTCTTTTAATGGTTTTATGTAATTGACAAATCGGAAATGCGTTGTCGCTAGTTGTCATTGATAAATATTTGAAAAAAGAAAATTAATTTTTGTCATTAAAAGAAAAATTTCATTCGAAAAAAAATCATTGTAATTATTTTCCCACGAATGAAGATAAAATAAAGTAAATAAACATGCAAGCGATTGTTGCGACACATTTCTTCGAATGTCAATTCATCTTCATCCGGGCTCTTTTTTTTTCTATGGCTGATAATGATCATCGTAGTTTCATCTCTCGGAAAAGAAATCCAATGTTTTGTTTTTCAACTCGATGCAATTCAATAGAATTTCGTCTTCCATTTGCGATAACACACAAACGAGACTACATCGATTCGCTCTTCACTATGTTTTTGTTTTGTTTTGTTTTGTTTTTCTAGAAAATTAAATACTTAATTCAATCATACATTTAGATTAGTCTTATCATGTCTTATCTACACTTGGCATCCACTGCCAATTCATCGACATCATCGACACCGTCGTCATATTTGCATGTGAATAGTAATGGTGGTGTATCGACGGTTCCATCGTCGAATTCATCGTCATTATTAGGATCTATAGGTACAGGCAAACAGTGGACGACCATTGGACAATCATCAACATCATCATCATCATCATCATCAACATTAGCACAACAATTACTAATGAAACAACCAAATCTATTGAATGTTCAATCATCAACATCGTCACATTTCGAGAATTTACTTGCTTCATCATCTCAGACGCCGATTGAAAAAAATGTAAACAACAAAATTCGATTGATTTTCTTGTCGAATTCGATTTCATTTCAGTTCGAATTACAACAAGAAGATTTTCCTCCTCTACCACATCGAAATAATTATCCTGAAACGCCTTCATCAGCTTCGACAACATCGAATATGCCACCTGTATTTCAAACTCAAACATCATCCAATGGATACAATTCATCATCTCAAACTCAACATTCACAATCGCAATCGCCAATTTCATTTAAAAATTCAATTGATACATTGAGTTCATTGATAAGTCGACATCAAGCGTCATCAACCAACGCGAAAACATCATCGGGAATCAATATGACCAATCTACCATCAACAACCATTACGGATCAATACGGTCTAGTCGGTCTTTTACAAGTGATTCAGCAAGCGGAGAAAAATCCGGATTCATCGATTTTATTGAATTTCGATTTAACATCTCTCGGATTGAGTAAGAATAATCATTCGTTGACCTCAACACCCTCGCGAACTTCCTTTTGTTTAGGTATGGAAAGTCCAAATGAGCTATATCCATCATTTGTCTCTCCATTCTCGGATCATCAAGCTCGTGTCTATGAAATTGATTATCAGGTGCCAATTGAATATCAAATGGGCATGCAAATTCGAGAGAAATTACCACCGATCGGCAATTTTACTAATCTGAATGATGATACATTATTTTTTCTTTTCTATTTATTCGGTAATGACTATGTGCAATTATTAGCTGCAGCTGAATTGTATAAACGTGATTGGCGTTATCACAAAGAAGAACGTTTATGGTTGACACGAATTAAAAATATAATGCCCGATCAAAAATATGAATCCTATGAGACAGGTGTTTACTGCGTATTCGATGTGCAACTATGGCGAAAAACACATAAAAGTATGAGAATTGATTATGACAAATTAGATGGTAAGACAAACAAACAAACAAACGAACGAATTGATAATATGCAATCGAAATATTTCGTTTAGGTCCAGTGTTAAAACAGCAACAACAAGATTTACTTGCATCGAAATTTCAACAGCAATATGCATCTGTTCCATCGTCGAGATAATTGATTCATTTTTATTTTTCTTGATTCTATGTATATAAGAGAAATAGATTGTACGAAAAAAAGAAAACAACCAAGCAAACAAATGTTTCTAGATCAACTAATTCTATGAATGACGACGTCTGAGAGTTCTCTCTCACTCACTCTCTCTCTCTCTCTCTTTTTTTTCGGTTCTCAGAAAAAATTTTTCTCTTGTCATTGTCATGTGTAGATGTTTGTGTGTGCTGTTATTTTACGTTCACTCTTTACTTTTCTTCTTCTTCTTCTTTTTTGTTCGATATGATGTTGTCATCTCATTTCATTGTTGTGTTTAACATCGTTTACTTCTTCTTCTACTTTTCTTTTCTCCCTTTTTATAAAATATATATATACATAACAACATATGAGAAAAAAAAACGCAAAATGTCTAATTTACTTAAGACTTAAATCGATACGAGTGAAAATTGATTTGTGTTTTTGTTTTTGTTTTTTGTCTATTCAGTTGACTTGAAAATAACGAGAATGAAGGCAGATTTTCTTCTTCTCACGATACTCGTCGCGTGCTTAGGAGGAGACACAGCATCGGCAAAACGATCGCCTGCATCGATTGGCATCGTTGGTAATCCAGCTGATGTTATAAAACCAACAATTGGCGGCACTGTACTTGCTGGTGGTGGTACAGATGTTGATGAAGTTTTTCAATGGATGATCAATAAAACAGGCGCTGGTGATTTTGTTGTTATACGAGCATCGGGCACGGATGCATACAATAGTTATATATACGGTCTCGGCATTGTAGATTCAGTTGAAACATTATTAATCAATTCGACTGAATTAGCAAATGATCCTGAAGTTGAAGCGACTATTTTAGGTGCTGAAGGTTTGTTTATAGCTGGTGGCGATCAAGCAAATTATGTTAATTTTTGGAAAGATACGAAAGTTCATGCAGCTTTAGATCATCTACGAAATGTGAAACAAATTCCTATTGGTGGTACATCGGCTGGTTGTGCGATTTTAGGTGGCGTTTATTTTTCAGCATTGAAAGGCACAGTTACATCCGAAGAAGTGCTCGAAAATCCCTATGATAGTTATCTCACACTGGGCTACAATGATTTTCTCAATCAACCATTTCTTGCTGATGTTGTTACGGATACGCATTTCGATAATCGTGATCGTCAAGGTCGTATGGTGACGTTTCTTGCACGAATGATCACAGACAAAAAAATTTCAGCTCGTGGCATTGGTGCCGATGAATCAACAGCTGTTTGCATCGAACCTAATGGTCAAGGAAAAGTTTATGGATCGGGTTATGCATATTTTTTCAGTCCCAACTCAGCCGATGACACACCCGAAACATGTCGAAGTCGTACGGCACTCGATTGGTACAGAAATAAGAAAGCTGTACGAACATATAAACTTCCAGGAACTACAGACGGCTATTATACATTCGACGTCGATCGATGGACGACAAGTGCAAGCGGACGTAGTTTCTATTACTATGTTGATCGGGGTGTACTTCGTACTTCATCGTAATTGATAAAAACCAGATTATTTTTCGTTCTTGACCTAATCGATAAGAATAAATAAATACGCTGATAGTTCGAGGTCAAAACTGACGAGTGCACTAAGTCTTATTAGGTTAGAAAATTGAAATGATAGTTCGAATGACAGTACAATAAATATTTGTATACAGATAACAAACAAGTCCTTCGACTAAAACGATTATAGTTTTATCGAGATATGGATTTTCCGTACATTTTCGACAAGCTGTCAACAAACTTAATTACTAATGTCACTATGAATACTCTCTTTCAATAGTAAACAAACTAGATATCACTTCAATCTTGACTCTAGCGACCACTGTTGACAAATAAAATAGTATTGGTTTTGATGATCTCACTCATCATTGTAATGTCCGTTTCGTTCATTCATTCGAACTAATTATGTTTACTAATAAACATTCGAAATTCTTCATTCTAATCATTCCAATATGTCTTGCTATTGCCATTTATAAAATTCCATTCGGTGGCAAACAAGTCGTATCGTTCGATGCACCTCTCACAACGACATTTGATATTCTTACAAATCATCTATGGAAATTACATCCATTTATTGTTAATGTTACACAATTAGAAGTTATTAATTCAACTTGTTCGTTTTATAAAATCACAGATCGTATTGAATTAATTCCATCGATTTATTATACAGCGTCCTATTATGTTCGACTGAATATTGATCGAGAAAATCTTTGTCTAACAAGTGAAGTTTATACGCCATTGTCCATTATGAATGCTTATCATCGTTATTGTCTACATGAGAATACATTGAAGCCAACAACAATCATAATCACAGATCAATTTCATGGTTATTCATGGTTAATAGTAAAATTTTATATTGAAAAAAATATGCTCATATCACATAAATATACACTTGAAAAATTACGAAAAGAAATGATGATTTATGGTACAGATTAACTCAAATTATCTTTTTTTCTTCTTACATTTTTTGATACTTTCATAATAATAATAATAAAAAAAAATGGAGAGAAACAATTTCTTTTTCTTTTTTTTTCAGATAAAAATGTAAACCTTTTCACTGCATCAACTAGCGAAAAACCTTTTATCTAGTAATTAATCAAAGCCAACGCAGAATATAGGCTAACCTTGCCGTTTCTTTTTATCTCACGTATTTCAAACGACGTATTTACTACATACAAACGCACACGTCCTTATCGAACATTACTGTTGACTGTCCAGAAAATGCATATTTAAACAAGAAAAGATATCTATTTGTTGCCTTTTTTTATTCTTTCATATATATGGTTGTCTTCCGTTTATTTTTCTGGTCATTTGTTTGTTTATCATCAATAGGAACTTCCGTTTGATGTCAGTTAGATCTCGAAAGTTCTTCTTATTCTTTGTTAATTCAACCTAACGAGCTGTTTTTTCCTTCGCCTCTCTCTCTCTCTCAGTCTGTCTGTCTGTCTGTCTTGTGTGTTTTCCTTTCGCAAGAAGAGATCTAAATAATGTTGGTGATGAGAACAAAAAAAAACTATTTCTATTCTTTTTCCATTTCTTTTTTTTTATTTTTCACCCTCGTCTTGCCATGCAAACGCCCCGTTGTTTCCAGATGAGACAAACCTCTAGTCTGTCTTTTTTCCTTCGTTCTTCCTATCGAACTTCCAATGATACGTTCTCGACGAGCAGCTGTCGCGTGTGGTTTTTTATGGAAGAAAAAAACTGGGGAAAGAAAAAGGAAGAGAAAAAGAAGGGAGACAGAGGAAGAGAGAGAGAGAGAGAAGAAAAAAAGAACAGAACAACACGCGCTCTCGTCGTGATATTTCTACTCGATTTTTGTCTATCGACATAGGCAATAGTAAGTCGTTGCAAATACTAGCAAAAATCTTGCTGTTTCTTTTTATTTGAATCATTCGATTTTTTCGTATTATTCATTCGTTGATGAAGAAAAAGAAAACGAGCAAGTAAAAGGTAGAAGGTAACGACGACGTCGATACGTTCGACGTTGTTGTTGTTGTTTTTTTCGTACGAATCAAAATGTAGTAGTAGTTTGTCTTGAGAAAAAAACAGCGACGAAAAAGAAGAAAAAAAATCTCAGGAGGAAGGCGATACATTTGCATAAAAGTAAATGTGTACATCGTTGTGACTCGTAAGGGTTAGTTGTCAGCTGACGAAACATTTTTTTTTTATTTCATTGAGTCGTATTCAGTTAATATGCGAATATAAATGTATAGATGTCTGTGTACTCGGCTGATTTATGGACTATGGAATTTTTTTTTCTTCGTCGCCATCATCGTCATATCCTTTTCCTTTTCTTTAATAGTAAGGCGTACGCACACACATGCGTCTTATGAGAACAAGGTCTTGTGCAGCTGATAATAAAGTTAACGAACAAAAAAAAAAGCTGAGTGAATAGAGATAGAAGCGAAAAAGAAAACCATCGAAAGGATGTTGGCTATCGAATTCTGACACTAATAATCTAGGTCATGTACTCGATTGACTCGTTCGTTTTTTTTTTGTCAATAAATGACACACGAAAGTATTTGTTTGTACTAAAAATTCAACTCAATCAAATCTATTCATACGTTTTCGTCTTCTTTCAGATCTACATAAAAATATATTTTTTCTACCGTATTTATGAGTAAAATGTTGACTGAAAATAATTTTCATCATCGTAATGGTGGATCTGTCATTTCTCAGCATCGTATTCATTATGCGCCTTATCAACATCAAATATATACAGGCAAATCTTGTCAGCAACAACAACAACAGCAGCAACAACAAAACGATTTGCAAATGCCGAAATTTGATTTACATCATGCTGTACGAACAAATGATGTCGCCGGTATTATTCGTTTGCATAGTCGCCTTCGACAACAGCCAGCTGTTGCTGATAATTGTCTATTAGATTCCAATGGGCATACGCCACTTTACACGGCTATCGCCAATGGACGATTGACTATGGTCGATCTTCTTCTTCAGCTCGGTCATAATCCGGTAAATTCATCTTTGATCAAACAAATGATCGAATAGAAAATCTTGGATTTTTTGTTTAGTATTGTATTTCTGTGGCACGTGAATCAGCAATGAACGTGGCCATTGGTTTTGGCCGTATAGAAATCATCGACTATCTTCTGTCACGTGGCTTTCCGGTTGATTATGCTGGATTCGAAAATAAAACTCCATTAGAACGAGCAATTGAATGTAATCAAGGCGCCGTTGTTGTTACTTTGATAAAACACGGCGTTGATTGGCGTCGTTACGAAGAACGACGTAAAACGGGCGATAAATCGCTTGTCGAATGGGCCGTAGCCAATGAACATCCGCAAGTCTTAGGTGTACTTATTGATTTATATGGTGATGATGAGTCTGTATTTAATCAAATCGGTATGATGTAAGGGAAAAGAGAGAAAAAAATGTATTTTTATTCTTATTTCGTTCTTCTGTATATATTTAATCTATCTGCGTGTATGAAGCCAAACTGTTTTCTTTATTCTTTCAGGTATCTTAAATATATCTTGTAAATAGACTAAAGCGTGCGCGCGACATAGAGAAAGAGAGTTTCTGAGCCCGGTTTTTGTCTCATTAGAACATTATATATATGCGTGTGTGTGTGTGTGTGTGTGTTTGTTTCACAATCAACAATGATCGTTGTTTGTTTCTATTTGTGTCAATTATTCGAAATAACTTAGAAGAACAGTTTCATGTGTATATATATTTACATTCTATTCATTTCAAAACTAAGTGTCATTTGTTTCATCTGTGATTTTCTTCATTTCTTCTTCTTCTTTTTTTTCGAAAATTCTATGTTGTATACTAATGATGAGAAATAGAAAACAACAACAAAAAAAGCTTTCATTTGTATATTTGTAAAATAAATCAAAGATATATATATGTATATGTGTGTGTATTAGTTAGATTGTATATAAAAGCAAAGAAACATGTAACTAGTTCGATTTCTTTTCTCTACCTTTGTCCTCTCTCGTTTATCTTTCCGATTTTTCTTGTATATGTGTGTGTGTGTATGTTTGTTCTTTAGGTAAAAAAATAATTTACGAAAGAGAAAAAATTGTCTTGTCTTTATTTTTTCTACAATTTTGAATACCATTTTAATGTTCGAAAAAAGAGTGACCATTTATTTTTCCATAATGTCCATCGAAGTCGGATCGGATGAGAACCGAATCGAGATGGCTGAAGATTGAGTGCGCTACGAACACGTGGCAGTTCGAATAGGATTGTTTGAGCTAATTGTAATGAACTATTCAATGTCCAAAAGAGAACGATGCCCTAAAAAATAAACAAAAAAGTGAGTTTTTTTTTATTTTATAAGAAGAGAAAAAGCATACAGCTGGCAATTTAAGAGCAATGAGACTAAAACCAATAATAACAACTCGTGTAATTCCACGTTGTATTCGACCAAGTGAAATGAGTTTTTGACTGATTGTGCCTGGTTTTTCAATGGAATTAAACTTCAAGACAAAAAATCGAATGAATCAATATCGAATATTCGATTTATAATTACTTACAGATATACCTATTAAACCCGGAATAAGAAATCCTAATGGTAAAATTCCATAGGGATCGACTTCGGCAAGATTTTGAAACCATAAAAGACCTTCCTGAGATATCGTTGCTAGAATGATACATACTATCATTCAATCAATATGTCAGTGATTGATAACTTACGTAGAGTTATCGGTGACATACAAATCATTCTTATACCAAACGTAAAATACATCCATGGAATCGAACCAAATAACGCTAGAACTAATAATTTACCGGGATGAACGTTATGTTGTGCATAACCTTGTTTAGTTAATTGCATAGCCTGTTATGACAGGAGCAAAAATAAATTATTAAGCTCGAATCTTAAAAAAAACAAGACCTCCTTTCGAAGATGTTTCCGCTCTTCAATAATTGTCGCTGTTTTGCCTTGCATGGCTTGCATATTCATAAATTTGATTTTCGGTTCTAATTCATTCGATACATCTCGTCGAATCGTTTGTAAACGTTCAATAAAACGTTGCTGTGTGAGAGTAACGGTTACGCCGATTGCTCCACGAAATACAACTGTTGCCAATGCAATCGTTGCCCACCAAGGCAAAGCTAAATTATCGTGAACACTAACGAGACTATTAGCAACGAATTCAGCTGGCGTTTGAACGTATGTTTCGAAAGCAATTGTTTGAGAAGATTTCTTTTCAAACTGAAATGTTTGATCTTGAAGAAGAGCTGCTAGCTCAGATGATGATGAAGAACTCAAACGTGTGATTAAAAAAGATGAAATCGAAGGACGATAAACAAAACGACGACATAACAACATGATCTAAAAGATCTTGAATTTAGTCACTCGCAAAAAAAAATCGTCTTTATTTATTTATTCATTTAATAATAATAATAGAAATAGAATGTTCAAGTTTATAATTTCAATGCTGTTAAGCTAAATCCATCGCCAATATATGGACTAATACAATCGATGAGATCGTGTTTTTTTTGTGTAAAACGGAATGATTCAAGTTCATAAATCGTACAAATATTATAGATAATCGCTTCATGAATATGTTCGTGTTTTTCTCGAACAAATTTCTCGTATATATCCAATGATTCTTTCATTTTAGCCATATAAAGTAGAGTAACACAATGATTATTTGTTTCAATTGGTTGATCAAATGATGAAGGATTAGTTTTCGATGTTAGAAAATCATTTCGAAATAATGAAAAAAGTTCTTTTATGAATAGAAATTCATTGGGTAGATTCTCTTTCGATGGTAGTAAATTCAATGCACGATCGTATGCACGTTGTGCATTTAATTCATCGCCTGTTTGCAGTAGAATTCGAACGATTAATAAATAAAGTTCAATTTGTTGTTCGACAGGTTCATTTTTAATAATTTGATTTTCAAGTATCGAAATAATTAAATCAATACGTTTCATTAAAATATAACAATTAGCTATCGAATAAAGTATACGTAAACGTCGTTTATGCCATAATTGTGTTTGATCTTTCGGTAAAATACTGAGAATTGTATTTGTTATCATTAACAAACGAAATAAACGATCGAGACCATCATGAAATCGACTTGAGTCCATGTAGATAGGCAATTCAGCGTGAAGTAAACGAAGGCTAAATGGTAGTTTTGTGTATGTATTTAAATTGCCGAATGTTTCGAATTCACTTTCAACGAATTGATACAAACGTAATTTAATCAAACAAGCAAAACGTACGAACCAAATATGATAATGTTGAGGATTTTTCAAAAGATAATTTGTTGTCCAATCGACTGCACTGCGCCAACATTGCCGTTGAAGAAATTGATTGAGAGCTTCGATTGTTTGATGATCGCCACGTAATGGATCATAACTTTGTTCGTTTTCATTCGATTTGTTTGTTGTCATTTGTTGAATTGGATTGCCAAGATATTTATCATGAATTATACGTGCTGTCGATGTCGATGGCGTCGATTCGAACAACCATAAATCGGCTACATCAACTTCAGATAGACGTGCGCGCATTGTTGATGCCATTTGAACGTCATACGCAAACCAAATACTTTGCGAAGACATTGCACAAATGTTTAGACTTTAAGTTATTATCAACTAACTACTATTGCTACTGCTAAGAATGAATGAATCATGATCAATTCACTGATTGGCTTGCTTTTTTTTACCATAAACTCATAGTGAAATATACGTATATACATGTATTCCAACGTCATCTGTTCCCCAAGAAGAAATTATCTGTGAGAACGCAATAACTTTTGATTTTGTTTTAGAACGTATCATTAATTTAATGAAATGAGCTGTTTTCTTCATGGATATAATTATTCGAAAACATGCTCCATATTTTCATGACATTTAGTTGGCTTAATTCGCTATTCTTTCGCTTAATCACCTGATCTTTTTTCTTCTTATTATTGACATCATACATTCTTCTAGAACTAATAAAGAAAAACGAAGAAGTTTCATCTTTTTTTTGTCAATATCAAACGAAAGTACCGAAAGAATCATGCAAGCTGTGGCTAAATAATAAAACTATTCATTCGTCTCTTCTTCTTTTTGTTTCAATATCAAATTAAAACGAAATCGAAACAAACTTTATGAATCATAGTCAAATAAATTGAAATATAGGTCACTGTGTTATGAAATAATATTTCACAATTACCTTTTTCACAAAGCAAAGAAGAAGAAAAAAAATGTTCTCTTTCACTTGTCCATATGAATTTTTGGTTGCTCGATGAACAGACTTTTCTCGATTTCATATGCAGATTTTTCACACACCTTTTTTATGTGACTGGTTCTCTCTCTCTCTCTCTCTCTGACTCTTTCGATTGTACTCAATTAAGATTAAATCGCATCTTTGTTGATCTGTAAAAAAAATACAGTGATCACGCGCATCATTCATGTTTTTTTTTAACATGCTGCTCCAAGGACAAAGATGAAACATATAAGAAACAGCGGAGAACCCATACATTGACGACGTGATCGGTTGTATGCGCCCTTCAGTCTCTCGTTTGCTTTTCTTTTTCTTTCTCGCTCTCGTTGTCTCTCTCTCTTTTTCTCGTTTGTCAGAGCATAAATATTGAGTATTAAGTCACAATTATAAATCTAACGTTAGCGTTCTGTTGAATCCTATTTTCAGTACCTGTATAGACACACAAATATCTCTACCCATTACTACAAAGATAATAAAACTTTCAAATAGATAGATAGATACATTTTCTTTTTATCATCAAGGTAAGAAGTAGAATCAAATTGAATCGAATCGAACAGTATGAAATTAGAAACTATCTGCAAAAGGTTATACTTCGCGTCTCAATTAGTATTTTGTTGCTTTTTTATACATTGTACTTTAACCCGAGCCACTGTATAAGGAGTTTTTTTTTAGCAAAAAAGAAGACGTGTGCGATGAGTACGTATCATTAGCTATCTTGTCTGTATATCGTCATAGTTTTTTTTCTCTCGCGTATATCGTTTGTCTTTTCTTTTCAATAAAACGATTGAGTACATGTTTTCTAGTGACAATCGTCAAGCGTCGGGTAAATCAGGACACTTCTTTTTCTTCTCTCGCTTTCTGAATAGTATAAAATAGATTTACGCTTTTACGTTTTTATAAACGATTATCATTTATTTTTAGTTTATAAAACAAACGAAAAGAAAAAACATGTCAAACGTTGGTGCAGATGAAATCTACTATCCGTTTACATGGATTAAAATAACCGTCGATCTTATCTTAAATCTTTTCAGTAGTCCACAAAAAACGAAACGTTCATTGCCTGAAGAAGCTGAATGTGGTTCAATTGACGGCATTAAAGTTTGGCTTCGTGAAGGTATTTCTTATTCATGTACATTTTGTTATCGTTTATCTTTTCATTTGTGTTTAGGTGCCGATATCGATGCACCAGATGCATATGGTTACACCCCGCTTATGAATGCTGCGATGTTAGGTCGTTTGAAAGTTGTCAATGCTTTGATTGAACTCGGAGCTGATGTCCAAAAGAAAGGTCAATTCGGTTATACACCACTTCATGCTGCTGCTCAAGGTGGCCATCTCGAAGTTGTTCAAGCTTTAGTTAAATATGGCGCTAGTGTTAATTGTAAAAATGATGATGGTGATATTCCACTTATTCTCGGTATATTACAGAACAATAAATCAATGAGTAAATGAAGTGTTTTGTTTTGTTTGTAGCTGTACGAGGCACACATGCCGAAATCATCGATTATCTTCTTAAAGCCGGTTCCGATATACATCAAAATGGTTGGCTTGGACAATCAGCTGTTCATACAGCTAGTATGTATTGAAATTGAATTTCGTATTATTCTTATTCATGTTTCTTTCAGTTGCTAATGGTGATCAAGCAACAGCTGATACTCTATTAAATCGTGAAATGATGATTGGTTGTTCGTGTTCCGAATCTCATCGTCATGCACGTGAACATCTTCGACAAGCCTCATGTTGCGCAGAAGATTAGATTGAAATTCAGCTTCATCTTTTTTTCTTCTTTTTCTATGTACTCATTCTTATTCTTTCTATGTTTGTTCTCTTATTAGTCAAAAAGAAAAGTCCCTAATCTGTCGTGCGTATGTACATTGAAATGAAGTATGAAAAGTTATTCTCCGTTTGTGTGTGTGTATATATATATATTAAATCATTTTTATTTTCTCTGTATGTTTATATTTGTCATCAAACAAAGATCTGATCATGTTGGATGATTTATATTTATTTGAATATAATAGAATAAGATAGAATGAGAGAACGAAAAGAAAAAAAAATCAGAGAGTGAGAAAAGACAAAAAATATATAGATATAGATATACTTGTATTTTGCTGTTTTTTTTCCTTAATATTTAATTTCATTCGAGAAAACGATCACGTGAATATTAATTTTGATTTTTTTTGTTATAAATAAATATGAGATTTAATTTCGCTAATACCAAGTGAAAACATCGACTGTTTGTCCATGTTGATTAGCTCGTGTTTTAACTGTTATATATGAAACTAATCCACGAATGAAAAGAAATATACCAGCAAAAAGAACAATGGCAAAAACAAAGTTCTGTGCTGGATCATGAAATGTTGTTAGATGAGATGGATGAGTATTATTGAATACTGAGACATTATTGTATTCTTGATAGCGCATAACAGTTATCCATTTAGCTACACTTAGACCAAAACCTGACATGGCACCGAAACGTGCGGCTATTGTGGGAATTAAACAGATAACAGCAAGAAAACCGAGCCAATTGAAAAAGAATGCAACAATACTGTAGGAAAGTAAATGCAAAACAGAAATGAAAAAGACAAATTTTTGTTGACTTACAAAGCCATGAGAAATGTACAATCTGTTCCAATGTCCATGTTCGAGCCTGACACTAACCAACCAGCAATAGCTGGCCGAGTTGCCGTCGAGCGTGCTGTCTAGAATTGAAAAGGTTCATCATCTTTTATCGCTGTTGTCAGTTTTTCGATTTTACCGATTCAGTTGGTTGATTATTATGATTATTATTTTGCATGTTTAAATCCACAATTTCAACCGGTGTTATTTGCGCATAATGTGGTAACCGATCGGTATGTATGATTTTATTTGGATCGACCAGACAATACGGTGGTGGAGCTTCAACAACATTCTCTTGATTATCGGTTGTTGTTGGTACAGCTTCGTAGGCAGGCGGTGGTTGATCTACAATAAATTTATCAAATATTCATTGTAAATTTCGATTTTACCTATTGATCGTGCTGCTGCTGCTGCTGCAGCTGTTGCTGTTGTTGTTTCTTGGTTAACTGAATTATTTTCAGTCATGATAAATCAATCTGAAAGTAAACAATTTTATTGACATTTGAATAGAAAAATAATCCTCAACACAAAAAAAAAGAGAAAAGAAAAAAAGAAAGAGATCAATCATATGTATACGTATATGTGCGTGTAAATAATTGAAGCTAAGTGAAAGAAGATGAATACATTAGATCATATCATTCAATGTACAACGGAAGAAAATCTGATTTTTGAGCCGAATATAGAGGTAGATACAAAGATCACTGTGCCTTTACAAATGATAAGAAAGATTGATTAATGATGATTTGTTCCATTGTTTGATGGCGCTGTTGTAAGTGAATGTAGACTAATCATTGATTGTCGATTGGAATTCGGTGTATTAACTGACGAATGTGTTGGAAAGAAATGTATATCTTGCATTGATTCAGCGAGATCGGCAACATTAATACCGAGATTGGTGATTTCTGAATCGATTTGTGCTAATTCACGACGTTGTTTTTCTAAAAGTAAAGCAAATTGTCGTTTTCGATCTTCATGAAAAGCGAAGATTTCTTGTTCCATTTGTTTATTTAATTCAATAAATCGTTCATCAATTGTTTTATCCAATTGTTTTCGTTCTTCGTTATGTTGTTGTTCGATTCGATGTCGACTTTCTTCTTGTAAATTCAATAGATTCTTTTGATCTTCATCGAGTTTCTTCTTGAATTCATTTCGTTCATGTTCTTGATCGGAATTAAATTGAAAATTTTGTTGTTCAAACATTTTCTGTATGGTTTCCTCGTAACGTTGATAGAGTGAATCGAATTTTCTTCGTTGATCTTCTTTTAATGTTTGTAATTTCAAATTTAACTCATCACGCGAATTTGTTTGTAAGAAATCTGCACGAATTTTTTCTTTCAATGCTTTATATTGTTTTGTTTGTGTGTTATACGCTTCTTTGTATTGTCGTTTGATATCAGCTTGTTTGAGTTTAATATTTTTAGGAAATTGTTTTTGATTGAATGCATGACGTTTACTAATTTCTTTTTGACGACGAAGACTGTATTCAGTGAAATTGGTCAGTTCAGTTTGATGTTGTTTCGAAGTGAATTCATTTCGCATTCTGAAATGTTTTCAATGAGAACGGATTGTTTTAAGAAGAACGGAACGAGGAAATTTACTTGTGTAGAGCAGCGAGTTGTTTGTATTCGAGTTCTTTGGTTTGCTCGTGATGTTTTTTAAGAAGAATATGACGTTGTGTGATTGTTTCCATTGTTTTTGTACATTTCTGAATGCGAGAGAAAGGAAATTGAGGAGTTTAAACAAAAAAAAAACAAACGAACGAACTTCTTCGGAAAGTTTTTGTTCGAGAACGTGAAGTAATAATAATTTTCGACGTTTTAATTGTAATCGTCGAACATTTTGATCGTGATGCAATTGAGTTTTCAATGTTTGTTCATCATGTCGAAGTTTCGATTGTAGATCATCTTTCAATCGACGTATTTCATCTTCTTTTTCTGTTTTACCTCGATTTGATGAATTGAGAACTTCTTTTTTCAATGTTTCTTTCTTTATTTTATATTGTTTGGTTTGTTCCTGTTGAAAACGTTTTAATTCATCATCGAAATCTGTTTGTTGTTCACGTTCGAATTTTCTCAAATGATTTTGATTGTATTTTATTCGATCAGCTAATTCTTTTCGATGTTTGTCCAATAGACGTGTACTTTCAATATTAATTTGATCTTCAAATGAATTATATTCACGTTCTAATTTCGAACGTAATTCAACTTTTTCAAAACGACAACGTTCTTCAAACTAACGAGAAGAAAAAAACGAAATAAATCTTTTTTTTCTAATAATTTCAGCATTCGAAATACTTGTTTCAATTGTTTTTGATGTTGTCGTCTCATTTGTTTGTAACCACGAAATTGTTCACGTTGTTGATCTTCGAGATCATGTTCACGATGTTCACGTATGACAATACGTGATGTTTTTATTGTTGAAAATTCATTTGGAAATTGAAAACAATCATCAGTTCGTTGTGTTTGTTCAACATGAATTTGTAATGGTGGTAGAGGTTTCAGCATCGATTGATTATTTTCAATAAATGAAAAATGTTGTTGTTGTTGTACATTAGAACTAATTGACATTTGTTGAGCTAGTAGAAGACTGTTGACACGTGCTGCTGATGATTGTTGAAGACTCGATTGACTTGAATTTAAACTTGTTTCATCACTTGGATAGATTGGATTACTATCCGATAGAAAATCTGCACTTCGACTATCATCATCGTCTAAGATAACATCTTGACTTGTGTTTTCAATGAGATTCATTTCATTGATTTCAATAAGACTGTTGTTTTGAATAACTGACGAATTGCTTAGATTGAAATTGACTTGTTCATCACAACTGGTAAGAACTTTTTTCATTCGACGATAACGAATATTATCAAATTCTTTGACAGCTTCTTTCGTTCGACGAATTAAGCCGATTAAAACTTCACGATTACTTTTACTTGTTATAAATGAGGTCTATTTATGAAAAAAGAAAACAAAAAATCAACAAAAATAAGTTTGTTCTTTTTTTTTCTCTAAATTACATTCAACAATTCCGATGGTTTAGGTCGATCACTAGGATTCTTTTGTAAACACATGGCAATAAATGAAATGAAATCATTCGTATACATTTGTCCATTATCATTATTGATTGTTAATGTTGGAGGATCGTTTTGTGCGATATGATACAATGCTGACATTGGATTCATATTAAACAAAGGTGGTTTACGTTCAGCTAAAGACGACTAAAATCAAATTTATGAAGTAGATTCAATGAAACGAACCAAGTTCGATGCAAGTTATTCCAAGCGACCAAATGTCAACTCGATCGTCATATTGACCATTTTCCATCGCAAGAATAACTTCCGGTGCAATCCAATATCTTCAATTCAAAGAATTCGAATTCAAGAAGAAAAACAAAAACCAAAACATACGGTGTGCCAACGAAACTATTTGCTGGACTTGTTAATGAAGCTGATCCAAAGTCCGCTAGAGAAACGAATAAACATAGTCAATCGATCGAATTTTTCGGCTCGATTATTTTACCTAATTTAACAATTGCATCTTCATTTAATAGAATATTTCCAGCTTTAATATCACGATGTATTCGATGCATCGAATGAAGATAATCAAGTGCATGAAGTGTATCACATACAATCGTCGCTATTTCATTTTCTTCCAAGGATTTTTTATGAACTAGAACGTATTTATTTAACTTTAACAATGACAAAAGTAAAATGAAATTCATTTTCTACCTTCGATAAGATCAGCTGCTGAACCAAGACAATATTCCATGATTAACCAAGTTGTGTATTCTTTCAAATAACAACCTCGATAGGCAATACAATGACGATGATTTAATTCTCGAAGAAAACGTATTTCTTTGACAATATCTTGCCATGTCTAGCGAAAAACACATATCGATGAAATCTTTTTTTTTTCTTCTATTTTGACAAACTTCAGCATTTTGTTTTCGTCCGCTTGACATTTTTTTAATGGCAACGATTTCATTTGTTTCACTATTTCTTCCCTAATGAAAAAAAACAAGAATAATAATAATAATAATAATCGCAAAATATAAAAATCATTTTATTACATAATAAACTGCACCAAAATTTCCGTGGCCAATTTCTCTTAAATCGACGAATAACTTTTCGGGATCATCTTTCGAAAATAAATTTCCACATTCAATATCATTTATTGGAATTTCTTTCGCTGAACGTGGAAATGGCATAATGATTTAGTCGTTATTTCAAAAAAAATTCATCTAAAACAACTAGTCAACTGAAATCATTTTTGTTCCTCTTCTCTCCTTCCATTGCCATTTCCATTATCTTGTCCAACAAATAAATTACTCTTCCTTTCAACAAGACAGACAGAAATAGACATATCGCGAGATATATAGAGACATCAAACTGCAAAGAGGTCGCTAGTTGACAGTTGCAAAAAATAAACTTTATTTGTTTTTGATTAAGAAAAAAAAATACAAAAAAAAGAACGACGAGCACCGGAAAACGAAACGATTTATGTATAGAAATCACATTATAGAACACCAACGATCGTCGTTTGTTGATGTATATTCATCAGGAATGGGAGTTTTTCCTTCGACATTTGGCATATAAGAACAATGATCAAGAGATTGTCGTTGATAAAATAATAAATAAGCTGACGAACAATACCGACTAAGAAGATCCTCGGACACGGGCTAAGAAAAGAATCAAAAGTCTAAGAATTCGAATTTGTTATTAAAATGTTCGTTTTTACTTTGCACGAACTATCATTAAAGCAATACCATTGTTGACTGATGTGATTTTTGACAAATGCAACGTAATGACCGCCGCCAATACCTCCGTAATGACACTAAACAGAACATCGGAGATGATTGAAAGGAATTTTTTGTTTATCTTACAATAAATGCATAGAGATCGTACGATGCATTATCAGCATCGAAACTATTATCGCCAAAGCTAGCCGTTCGTTCGTTTGTTTGAATGAATTTCGGTGGCGATGGATTCGAAACATTTTCTCGTTTGGTCTTTCGACCGACGAGACGTTTTTTCTTCTTATTAAACAATTCATCCGATGATTCCGGTGGTGGTAAACCGATTTTAATCGTCGGATTCGTTCCATTGACTAATCGCAATGGTGAAAGAATAAGATTGTTTTCATTTGATGATGATGATACGATATCTGTTGTTGCTAGAGATGATAATGATGAGGATATACTTAGATTATCATCAGTTGGCGATGGTAGAAGAGAGGAAGTTGAGGGTGAACGTTGTGCAAGATATTTCGATGGTTGAAATGATTGAATAGGAAAACGAACGGGTAGAGACGATTTTATCCAACGATTATTTGACAATTGAAAGCGTTTGATATGAAAAATCTGAACAAAAGAAGGAATTAAATTGAAAATATTCTTCGTAAAATCATTACTAAACACGGAGGTAATTTCCATAGGTCTAATTTTTTATCAGCTGGCTGTAATTGTTTACATCGTTTACATTGAAACATTTCTTTATTATCTAAATTTTCCCAACTAATAAACGATTGTAAACAATCTTCTAAAGTTATCATTGATGATGTATCATCATTATTCGATTGTCGAGATGAAATAATACTCGAATGAATTTCTACATCCTATTTTTGCGAAAAGAAATATTTAAAAAAAAATTCTCGTTCGATTTACTTGTTCACGACTAGGTAGATACTGTAGAAAATATGCTGATGCTTCCCATTCAATTGCAATATGTCCACTGATAAACGAAAATTCGTTCTCATTCGATTCAACTGTACAACCAAAACAACAACTTGAAAAATAAAATATTCTATTTTCTTAACATTTCTTTCGAATGTCTATCTCACCGATTCCATGGACAGATACTGCAATGTGTCCCATTTTCATTGACATGTTTCAATACGAACGGATATTTTTGTCCCAACGAATCATCGCAATCAAGTGCATGATTTGCTCGCGATGTTGAATCCGAATTCTTACGTAATAAACGTTTTAATTGTTGAAAAATGTTTTCATAGATTGTTTTATTTTGTATACGATTTGTTTCATATTTATCATAGGCAATCATTATTGGTTGACCGAAGAATATCGTTCGATAACGTGTCAATGGCGAAAGATATCGATCTTGTCGTTCTAAACGACGATGAATTGCGATTAGAAATGGACCGAGTGGTAATTCATAGGCAATAAAATCTCGGATGTTTAATTGTTTGATTTTAGTTTGATTCAAATCCATGGGCACATAACGACGAGGTGTCGATGGAATTGCTACATCGAAAAAACCGATTTGTTCAGGCGAAAGAGACGAATATTCTGTGAGAATAGTTTTGATTTGATCGACTGTTTGTTCACCGTTGAGTTTCATTCCGTAACGAACTGGTTTTGAACCATCAAGACGAATAACTAAAATATTTGTTTACAAAGTTAATGAAAACAACAATAAAAATCATACGTTTGACTTCGATATAAATCGATGAATCGATTGGTAATGGTAATGAAAGGATATTGAATGGATCGAAGCGAACACTTTTGAATTCACACACTCGACATTTGACTTGTGAACGAAGTAGACCATGAAAAAGATCGACGATAATCGATGTATTACGTGCTAAATGATTCGACCAATGTTCGGACGCAACCTAAATTTCAAATTTCAAATTTTACTTTTTTCGTTTTTAATCTCTCATTGGAAAATTTACGTCTTCATCAGGTCGATCATCGCTATCTTTTAATTCGACATAAGGCTTTTTATAAACTCGATTTAAATCCTCATGTAAACCATCAAGTAGAAAAGCGAGAAATTCTTGTGAATCATGCTGTTGAAAATCATTGAAACATGATGAACCAAATTTTGCTACCAAACCCTAATTATGTTCCAAAAATCCGTGAATTTCGTTTAGACAAACAAAAAAAAAAAAATAAATAAATAAATAAACAAACTCGTAAATCAAATGGTGCCAATGGTCCACGAACATTTCCCCATAATTTACTTATCAAATGTCCGTATGACAAGGCGATATTTCCCTGCATACCAATTGGATTTTCTCTACGAATTTCAATCGAATAAAAAAATTCAAAAAACACGAGAGAGAATGAATTTTCTTACTTGTTAATTTCGTATAAATGATATTTATGAAGAAAATAGAATGTTAATGCAAATGTATGACTTAAACATTGAACAGCTGCATTGAGAAAACAAGTATTACCAAGATTAGATAGACCGATGAGACCTCGGCCTTCTTCTTCGACAATAAAATTCGAATTTGTCGATGTTAATGATAGTGATTTCGAACGAATCGCTAGTGTATACAATTCTTCTGGCCAAGTTAAATCAGAATTTCGCATTTCTAAAAGTATTTCACTCGTCATTGTGAAACCTACATCTTGACACGTCAATTCATCTGCAGATTCGAAATCAATTTGTCGAAGATCATTCTAATACAATCATAAAATTTATACTAAAAACACACATTCACAAATACTTCGTTATATCTCATCCATAATCGAATTTCTTCGAGAGTCCTATTGAATTTAATCGAGAATTCTTCGGCTAATGATCGAATTGTTTGATATTGACTAACAGTATAATAGCAAGAGAAACAATGCCGAGGTGGATTCGATGAATTGTTGCTTCCTATTTAAAAGAAAAAATTGAAACAAAACGATATTTTTCTTTCGATCGAAATTCGTACCGAATAGACTGATGTAGTTCATTAAAGGTGTTGCAAAAGTCATTGCTGGGGAATTAGTATTATTATTTGTTGCTATAGCTTGCATTTGTTGCGGCGAAAGCGTTTGATTTCGATAGATTTTAATAATTAACTAAACAAAACGAAAGCAGAACAAGAAATACAAAAACAGATTCGATTCAATAGCAAACAAACCGGATAGAGATCGAGCTCAGGTTTCGAACTCTTTTTCTTGTAAATCACTTTTCGAGATATATTAGGTCCCGTGCAAAGATAATATTTCGATAGAAATACCCATAATAACTCAGGTATGATCTCAAAATGTATTCCCGATCGTAGATTATTCTTTAATTGTATACAATCATTTGAAGTGACTTTTTCAATTAATGATGAATTGTCGATATTACCAAGTTCGGTTTTATTTGTCAGAGATTTTTGTACTGTTGGCGTGCAAATCGATTCCCATTTCGACCACCATGTCATCGAAATAAGATACCAAATGGCACCTGCTTTCGATGTCGATCGATTTGATATGACGCCTGTATCCATAAATGGACATTTTTCTCGTCGAAGAAAATTCTTCACTATTGAAACTTCATCTTTCTGCGAACTCGGACGAAGGCCGAGTACGATATGCGATATTTGATAGATCAGTTCGAGTAATTCGATCGTTAAACGATCATTCGGACACCAGATAAGAAAATCTTCGAGTTTTAAAGTCGAATCCATGTTCGATACAATCGTATTGGCATAGATTTCTGGCGATGTATTTATATGAATATTTTCCACATAAAGATACTGTGCGATTTCGATTAAACATGATGACATGTAGTGAATATCAGACTGATTTAGAATACCATCATGATCACGATCGAATACTCGAAAGAGAACTATTGAGAAAGAAAGAAAAAGACCATCGATTTCGAAATGAGTTTTTTTGTTACATTTATATCGTTCGAATTGTGGGCCACGACAAGCTGCACTTATACCACAAACAAATTCTTTGAAATCAATTGAATCTATTCAACAAATAGAAGAAAAAAAAACATATGAACTTTGCCTTTGTTTTCTCTGCTTTCTACCATCACGATTTTCATCGAAAGCTTCGAAAATGCCTGGTATGAGTATGCTTGGCAGTACTGCCGATAGAATCTTTGTAAACATGGGCAAATCGATCTGTTGTTGCTGTCGATTAACAGTATGATTGTAATACAAACGTTGATAGGTTTGTTCTAAATCTTTGATTTCTTTTTCCGACACTGAAATAGAATATATCGAACTAAAACGATGAAAATCTTCGATTTACTTACGTACAATGTGTGACACCGGCTAGTATCGAATGTTTATCGAAGATTTTCTCAATAGCAAACATTTGAATATCACGTAAACGTTGTTGATCATCGAGCCAATTGATGAGTTTGATCTGATGCTCTTTTTCCTTGTCTAACCATTGCAAAAATTGTTCTTGTGAAACAAAATCATCTTGTCGAAAGATGTTTCGACTATCATCGGATAATTCATCGCCACATTGACGAATGAATGTTTCGACTTCATACCAATTCAATGTTCCTGCTTGAGTTAATATTGCGTAGAGAACTGAAGAGAAATAGTTTTTGTGAATAATTGAATTCGTTAGTTTCAAATCAATCAACGTACGTAACATCCGTTCTCGTTCCGAACCATGATAAATGATTGCCAGACAAGACAACAGTTCTTTATAAGACATTCCTGATCGAGATGGATTGATACATATTAGATAGAGACGCTAGAGAGGAAAACAAACTGATTTCTATCAAAATTAAATAAAATATTCTACTTGTGCTAATTTTTCTGGTAGAAAATTGGCGAAGACATCTCGTCGAAAACTTGCATAGTCTAATTCATTTGTGCCTTTTGTGGAATCACGAAATGTTGATTCAATTCGTTCGATATCAATTTGAGAAACTAAAGTAATGTAAACTAATATTATTCAATATTATTTCTTGTTTTTTCGTGCATACATCGTTTGGCAGCTTCTTCATAAGTGAGAATTTTAACCGAATTATTACCCATGATTAAAGTTTTATTTTCATTTCAGATAATAAACAAAAAAAAATATGTGATGCATGCATGCATTCATTCCTCGTCACACCCTTATTATATTGGCTCATTTGACAAACAAATAATACTTATGAATCAAACCATAGCGCCATCTTTCCGAGTCAAAAACCAGGACTTGACTATGTTTTAATCATGAAACCTAATTCACAAATTCGATAACCGAAAAATAACTCGATGTCTATGCTTTCATTTCTCGTTTCGTAAAATGAATACTAACATATTTCGTCACGGTTGACTTATGAATCTATCTCTCATATTACCTTGAACAGGAATAGTTATTTTTTCCTTAGAATACATAATATATCCGTCATAGGTTACATTGGGCAGACGTACATTTAAACGCATTTTTTTTTCTCAATCTTACACAACGAAAGTCAATACAAATGGCTCATCGTCATGATGATGAAGATGATTTCTATGATGCTGATGGTATATTATCTGAATCTTAAAACATTTTATCAGTTTGCTTTTATCTCAATTGAGTATAGATACCGATCATTATACAAATGGGATTCAACAAGATCTTGTTCGAACATGGAATGTTCTAACACGAGCCAAATATGGTCGGTATGTATGTTTATACTAATGTGTCATGAGTTGAATTCGAATTGATCTTGTATCTGTTTTGTTTGAAATGAAAATGATCATTAATCGTCCTCTTTGATTGACTATTCGGATGAGTGAGCAGATAAATTCATCTTCAATCGCGTGGTGGGCGAATAAACATAGTTTTCGTTTTTTTTCTCTCTCGTTTTATACTCAAATAATGACTAAGTAAAAGAGAATAGTCTTTTTCTTCTTTATCGATCCTTTGCTGTATTTATTGAGTTATAAACTGTATGATCTATTCATTAAGAAAGTGACTTTAATAGGAGAGGGAGAGGGAGAGAGAGAGCTAAGCAAACATGGAGAATCTTAATGCAAGTTTAAAGAAAAATGCTGAAAGGTAATTGATTGAGAATAGTTTTTTAAATTGAAAAATCGATTTATTTAGAACTAAACTTCCAGTACCAATGTTCGATCGATCCCAGATAAGTATTTGGAGTATTCTAAAACAATGTATCGGAAAAGTAAACATTTTCTTTTGATTTTATATTAAAAATGAAAAAGAAATCTTTTTCTTTCTTGAAAAGGAATTATCGAAAATAACGATGCCAATTGTTTGGAATGAACCTGTTTCGTTCTTACAGCGTTTTACTGAAAACGTTCTCTACTCTTATCTACTCGATAAAGCTGATGAATGTACTGATCCTGTTATGCGAATGCAGGTAGACGACTAAGATAAAATTTCTTCCAAAAATAAACTAAATATCAATTGAAGTATGTTGCTGCGTTTGCTGTTTCGTCAATCGCGAGTAATATTGATCGTTTATCGAAACCATTCAATCCATTACTTGGCGAAACATATGAATTCGTTCGGTTCGATTGAATATTCATAGTTTAATTTGAGAAAAGGTTAATGTTTTTGTTTTCTTTTTCATCTAGTGATGATTTGCCATTTCGATATGTTAGCGAACAAGTCAGTCATCATCCACCTGTAAGTGCATTTTCATGTGAATCAAAAGACAACGGTGCTCGTTGGAAATTCTATGGAAGTATATTACCGAAAGCGAAATTTTCTGTTAAAAACATGGAAGTCAATCCGAAAGGTGCTCTAATTCTCGAATTAAAACGGTAGAGAGAAAAGAACAAAAATGAATTGTATATTGTCTCGTTATTTTTAGTCATCGAGAAGTTTATTCATGGGAAACTGTGACTTGTACCATTCATAATATTGTTGTTGGTCGACTTTGGTTTGAATATGTAAAAGAAGAAGATTCTGTTTTGATTTTCTCCATTAATTTTCTCTCTCCCTCTCTCGTTTTATTAGCATGGAACGATGGAAATTATTAATCATTCGAATAAAATGAAAGCAATAATCAATTTCAAACCGTATTCATGGTCGACAAAGGAATTACATAAAGTCGAAGGTCATATCACTGATTCTAAGTAAGAAATCGAGAAATTAGTTTTGAAATTATCGAATTTTTGGGATTTGTATAGTAAAAAGAAAGTTCGAGGACTGTTTGGCTATTGGACAGAAGCTTTATATTCGCTTGATTATGAACATTATGAAGCATTTTTAAAACAACAAAAGAAAGAAGCTAAAAATGCAGCTAAACATCCTCAAGCAGCATCAGCTGCCGATCCTGATGAAGAATTGCCCGATGTTGATCCAACACACGAACAGCTCAATCTTCCACCGAATTCAATTACTCTCTGGCGAAGTATACCGAAATTAGAATACAGTTCTCAAGTAACGAATTTCATTTCTTGATTTTCGTTGTTTTTTTTTCATTTGATTTTTTTAGTATTACGGTTTTTCGCTATTTACGATGGCACTCAACGAATGGACTGAAGAAGATAAAAAAACTCGTCCACCATTACCGCCGACTGATTCACGATTTCGACCAGATATTCGAAAGATGGAAGAAGGTTTGATTGATCAAGCTGGTGATGAAAAGAATCGTTTAGAGGAAAAACAACGAGGTACTCGTCGACAAATGGAACAACGACGCGAAGAATGGCAACCAAGGTTTGTGTTCGTAGTCTCGTTTCGTCGTTGATTATCATTTTCATATGAATTCTAGATGGTTTCGCTCGATTAAACATGATGTTGTCGGACAAGATGTTTGGGTTTCTAATGAAAAATATTGGCAACGTGATTGGAGCAATTGTCCAGACATTTACTAGGTTTCTTTTTCTTTCGAAAATAAATTACATTCTCTCTCTTTTGTTTTTCGCAAACGAAACGATTTATTTTTTGTGTTTTTGAGAAGTAAAAAAAAGACGATAAAACTAAAAAACGGAGTTTCTAAAATTCGAGCCAAGCATTTTCATTTGTCGATCGAATGAATTGAGCGTGTGTTTTATTGGCAATACGAATTGTACCGAGATGATCAACGAAATTGAATTGAGTTGGATGATGAATCTCGGTAAAGACTTGTCCGAGAACATGACCGTCTAAATCTTTGATTTCAATCATTGAATCGTCATAGATCGAATAGTATCGATGAAATGGATCGAGTAAAACAGGTAAACGTGGCATGAATGCTTCGAAATTATGTCGAGATACGGTCCATTCTTCATCACGACGTGTTTTCAATTGCATACCACCATGCCAAAGAACAAGAACACTTTCACAAGTAACGCCAAAGTAATACGGTGGATTGATGGTTTCACCTGGACAAGCGTGTTCAGGACCGTTTTCAACTGAACCATTGATAAAGACCGATGACAAACGACATGTATGAGTTTGTGGGTCTAATTGAGTATAGACAATTCGTTGTTCAGTGGTATTTGTATCGATTTTTGTCCAATGTTCGTTGATTAAATAATCATCTTCATGAATATCAATTGTAATAGCTGTTTGTCCATCGGCACTGAAAAATGCTCGTTGTTTATGTTTATCTTTAACGATTCGTTCTTGAACATGATGATTCAAATGCGATGACCATGATAGTTGCGAATGAATTTGTTCATCGAGATCTTCAACCTCGTGAATTGATTCAATTTTCATTTCATGTTTGATCCAATGGCTTGAAATTTTGTGGCAACGTTGAACATCGAGTAAATTATGGCATGCACAATGTTCATTGTGTTTACACGAATGAAGACAACGAGTTTCACTTCGAATACAATGCGATGGATTGATTTTCGAATGAATAAACGAAGCAGGACATGCGCATGTTGATGAAACATTTGTTTTCTTGCAAGGTACCCATGTAGTTGTATGATCGTGATTTAGTGACGATGAATGATCGACTAGTTTTTCATCATGAAAATGTCGACAAGCACCTCGTCGTGTAACTAATAGAACAAGAACAACTGTACCAACAATAACAAGAAAAGTTAACAAAATTGGATAGAGAATCGATGTTGAACGAAGGAAACGACGAGTTTTCTTCAAAGTTTTATCTTCTTGCCATTCGTGACCGTAGGATGATGTTTGTTTCTCGGTTGACGATGAAGTCATTTTAACAAATCGTTTAAGATAGAAATGAACGACTGTAATGTCTATCGACGTTTATGTAAATATCCAGGCCGAAACAATGAAAGTGATTACTTTGATATATACGTATATACGTATATACAATGCATATCTATCTATCGTCATAGGAGCTCGATTTACATCGAACGAATAGAAAAAAACATATCGAAAACGAAAAAGAAAGAATATATTCATTGTTGATTTTGATTGTTAATCGGGAAACGAGTTCAGCTAAATAATCAATGACGTCAAAAGAGAAAGAAAAAAGTCAATATTATTTAATGCATTTTCTTTCGAACTCAATCTATGAGAAAATATTTATTTAAATCATTTTAAATGTTGTCAAAAAACAAAATGCAGCCGTTATTATAATGATGAAGAAAATTTTCTGCGCTGTTGTTTTTGTTTTTATTATTCACTAACAAAAAAATCATTTCAAATATTTTTTCAGACAACTAACTATGATAATTTAATAAGAATGCTAAATAAATGCTAATCGAAATGCATGAACAATCATCATTTGATCACTTGTCAAATAGAATGGCATATCCATCTGTTTTATGTCAGTGATTTAAGATGATACAAATGGATCTTTTCGAATCAACAAAAGTATACATCTACTATCAGATTTATTTATTTGTTTCGAAGAAAAAAACTAAGTCGGAAATAATCTTTGACGAGAATGACAAATGAGAAAACAAGAAATTAGAACTGATAGTCATTTGCACAGAAATCAAAGATATCTAGGAAATAATCCGACCAGACGATCAATAACTCTTTCTCTTTTTTTTTCTCGCCTCATTTCCGCTATCAGCAGGAATATCAGAAGAAGTCTTATATATATAACTCATTCCTGTTGATTGTTTATACGAGTTTTCTTCTTTTCTCAATGTCATCCTCTTTTTTTCTCTTCATCAAACAGAAATAGATCTCAATCAATCGATCGATGACACGTGTGTATCTCTCAATGTATGTGCATGATAGTTCTTTGGTTAGTTGATAGTAGTTTACGATTGACATTTGCTTTGGTTAGATGCGCTTTTGACATCTCTCTCTCTCTCTCACTCCGGTTTTCTTCTTCTGTTCGATTCCATTCGTAACTGTTCTTCGTGTCACTGTTGGTACTGACGAGGGTTAATCAATGAGACCTTTGTCGTACTGAACAGTTGTCATTTTTGTTATTATCCCTATGGCGAACAGTTAAACATCGTTGTCTCATCGTCATACTCAATAAAATACCGGAAATAAACATAGTAAAATGTCAAACATTCTTTTCTTCTTCTTCTTCATCTTTTTTCCCCCTCACTTTCCTTACTTTCCTTTATATTCACTAAGCTATTCCGCATAGGAAGCCTACGGGGTGTTCTACGTTCACAACTCAATGATGACAGATGAAGATTGTCAAGGAATTACAAATCTACCATGCGGATAGTAGAAAAAAAAGTGTTTTTCTGCCTAGTTCTTTTTATTCAAACCATCTGTTTCAAATAATTATATACATCTATCTAATACATATACATAGAAGAATAGATACATTGTATAATCTATGCTAATCAAACCAGGCGACAATTTTTATGCTCGATAGTTAGCTATTCAAGGTAATTTCGGAGACAAACCGAGTTCCATTTGTCAGTAGAAACTAAGATTTTTTCTTTCTTTCTTACTACTGAACTTCATCAATCAGTCGAAAGAAAACCGAAAAGGATTGATCACCTTATTATTTTCAATGTTCAATAGAATCGTTATTTATGAGTAAGATTGTCTCAAGAAGTTCTATTCCTTCAAGACATATGTCTATATGGAGGAAGAGAGAGAACAGAATAGATATAAATACATAAGCAAGAAACATGATTGCGATCTATTTCGTTGTATTTTTTTTCTCGCTTCTTTGCGTTTTCTCTAATCTTATCTTTCTTGTTTCTGTTATTTAGCTATGTCATCATCATCATCATCATCATCACATCACTGTCAAACAATAATAAAAAACTGAATATTCAATAGTAATATCGTATTAATATCAAAATTCATCTCTGGATAATGTTGTGAAATGTAGATTTTCTTTCTTTTCTTTTCTTGTTTGAACACAGCGTAAGGAAGAAGTTTTGTGTTGATGTGTTAACTGATACTCTCAGGATCTAGATTGTAGGACGAGTTGATCGATCAACTATCCTAAGATTAAAATCTTGGAAAAGAACGAACACGAGCAAAAAGAAAGAAGGAAGAGCAAATATTGTTTAGTTTATTGACCGAATGTTCGTTCGTAGATGATGACGATGATGATGATGATGTCTTTTTCTCTGATTTTTTTTCTTGTTCTTCTTTTTCTTTTTCTCTATCTCTCTAATTAATAACGAGATGCAGATTCGATCTTCTTGTATGTACGACTGTCGAACTTTACTATGTTGGGCAAATGCAAACAAGTTATATTATCCAGCTAAAAACGAGAGAGAGAGAGAGATAAGAGGCCAAAAGTTCTTTGACCGAAACATCGAGTAAACATAAGAGATAGCGGGAAAATTGGTAAGGTCATCGAGATGGATAATAGCTTATGTCATTAAATGTTCAGTCCTCTATGTGAATACTTATACAAGCACTTTTCTAAATGGTTCAGACGTATGCTTTTCGTTTTAGTTGTCAGACGTTATTGTTTCAGGATAATCTTTAATAAAAAAGACATGAAGTCGAAACGATAGAGATTTGTTAGTGTCTGCATAAGTTATTATGATCAATAGATGAGAAGAACGATGCAGTTTGATTAATAATTCTATTGTTTGTCACTTGAGTTTTTATAGTCTTTTTCTTTCATTGTTAGATGACAATGTGTATGTTGTTTTCCTTTTTTATTACTACTTTTCTGTGTTATATTAAATCCATCATCGTCATCACTAACAACATTCTCATTTGAAAGAATCAGAGAACTGATGTAAATTTCCGCTTCTTTTTTTCCTATTCTTTATCTTTTCCTCCTCGTCTCTCGAGCAACCATGATTACCTGTTTAATGTCGTTTAATGGCAAACATGCTAAATAATCTAAAGGTTGTTATATAGAATATCAATAGAAAAATGCCTGCCGATAATAATGACTAGTTAGCTTCATTTGAATGAATGCTTATCCTTAAACGAGGAAACGTTTCGTTTCTTTCTCATGCTCTAGTAGTGATAATAATAATAATAATTGTTAGACGAGTGATATTATGAACGATTTATGTTAATGATCATTATCATTGGATGATAGGATGAGATCGATCAAAATAGATAGAGAAACAGTAAACACCATGATGCAAGCATGCGTGCAATATCGGCAGCACTTGCTCGAGTAGTTAGTGTCACTATCGATGAGAAGACGAAGGAGAAGAGAAACAGACAAACAGAACCATGAAGAATAAGAAGGGAGAGAGGGAGGAGGAGAGAGAAAGAAAAAAAACGATAGAAAATACAAAGTAGAAGCACAAAGAATTTCATTAGAGTGATGACGCGCAAGATGCGCGCTGTTTGTGTTTGTATGTCGGGTCGAAAGCGAGCGAAGAGAAAGCTGAAGCGTTACTCGCTTCATTCGAATCTATGCAATTGTGCTTGTTTGAGTCGACGAGTACCAAAAACAAGTCAAATGTAGCAAGTTTTATTTGCTGTGCTTCACTCGTTCTTCTTTTCATCGACAACGAGATTCTTGACTACACTTCTTGTGCATCATTTCTTTCTTAACTCGCATTTACTTATCATATATATCTTCTCTTTCACCAACTTCCTTTTTACTTTTTTTTATAGTCATAGAATTTAATGATTTCGACCTCTTTTTTTTTGTTGTTCTTTTCCTCTAGATCGAACAATAATAATAAAAATAGAAACAAAATAATTAACGAACACATACTTGGGTATGTATAGATTTCAATGAATTGTCTGCTGGTGTCGATCTGACTAATCGATTCGTCTACTTGTTATTATTATTATTGTTGTTGTTGTTGTTAAAAACACCGTCCACATGTCGCGCGCTGTTCAACGTCTTATGAAAGATTATCGCAAGGCAGAACAATTAATAGGCCATTCATCAAGCAATGAACCATTTATGGATTTTACCAGTGTGAATTCATTTAATTCACAAATCTACGCACAAACAATGGCACAAATAAGACGAGATCCCGAATTAACGCAGGATGAGAAGAAATTTCTCGTCGCTGTCGAACGTAAGTTCAACAACTAAGAACATTAGTTAAACGAACGAAAGACAAAAAAAAAGAAAGAATTTTAATTAACAAATCTATATGTATATGTCGCAGGCATGTATTTGATTGCCTTGAGGCACGGAAATATTAACTATGGAAATGATATTAAAAAAAAGGCGATTTGATAAGAAAGAAAAAGGAAACTAATAGAATTCTTTTTTTCAAGTTAAAAAAAATGAGAAACAGACAAACATAATAATAGGTCTTGGGTTTTTTGTGTGTGCGTTCGCTGTTGGGTATCAGCTGCTGTAACAGCTGAGAAAAATATGTAATCCGGCGTATGTGTTGAATACTGATTGAATATTTTATGTCAAAATAAATCTAATAAAATAAAATATTTGACTTGTTTTTTATTTCTGTATTTTGTCTAGGTGGTGATATGGCAACGACTCGTGGATATCTTGATATGGCTGCCAAATCATCAACAGCCCTATCGGATGGTGATACATCATTTACACCAATAAATATTAATTGTCTAGATCCATTAGGACGAAGTGCTCTTTCGATAGGTTAACTATTTCTGTCAACAAGTTCGAAACGACAGGATTGATTTATTCTATTCTAGCTATTGAATATGAAAATCTTGAAATGATCGAATTATTACTTAGTTATAATGTCGATACAGGTGAAGCGATACTTTATGCAATTGACGAAGAATTTGTGGAGGGTAAGTTTTTTTTTTCTTTCTCGTTGATAAGATAATCGATATGGACAATGAATTCTTTTCTTGTCTTGTTCTCAGCTGTCGAATTACTTCTTCAACATGAAGATCTCAAACAACATCAGCTACAACAACAACAGCAACAGCAGAAGACTAGTATCACTGATGATAACAGTCGAGTAAGTCAGTTGTGCTTGTCTATTATCAACAAATAAAATAATAGATTTATGACATTGAGATATTGATTGATTCGAGTGTATATTCAAACAAAACAAAACAAGAAAGAAAATGCAAAGAGGACAATTCTCTAATTTCTTATCCTAAGAGATTTATCCTAAAAAAAGCAATTTTCTGTTTCATATCCTTTCAAACAATTTGATCTGATATAACAAAACGAGAAAAAGAAGAAACACAAATCTCATGAGAATCAATCAATGTTTCATTCATCGAATAACGAGGCTCATTGTATAAATTTTCTAAAATAAAATTTTCTTTTTCAATTAAGTATTCAAATAACACTGATAAATCCAATCCACTATTCACGTTAGCACAAGTTGCACTAGAAAAACAATGTAAAGAATCGTCACATGACGTCACACAAAAAGTAAGTTTACAAAAGAAAAATTTGATGTTTATCGGACCGATTCTTGTTTACTCAATGTGTGTGTGTGTGTGTGTGTGCGTGCGTGTGTACTTAATAAATTGCATGATAAATATCTAAATATATATCTATATGTATGTAACGAGTCTAGTTGAAATCGGCATGGACATTTATACGCTCATCAAGATCCAATTCATCAGCGAAACATCCCGGAGATGATGGTCCGGATACTACTACTCAAGAGGTGGGTAATAGTTTTCTCTTGAGTTTTACCAAGAATAAAACGAAAAACACACACGCATCCGTTCTTAATACAAATCAACAAAATTCAACCTGCTGCCCTCTGTAAACCTTGTACATACCAATTCTTATTATCCAATCTATATCACATCGTCATGATAAATCAATTTCTTTAATATGTATTACACAATCATTCATGCCTGATGTAGAAATCTATGCTAACTGTCTTTAATTATCTAGTTTATGCACGCTTTTATCCTTGAATTGTTTTGCATGTTAACCTAAACGATAGTGTAGAAGAAGAACTCTAAAACAACCGCTATATCCCCACCTGATTATCTTTATCATAATCTTTAGCTTGTTGTTTTCTTTCTTCTTCGACGTCTTCTTTGTTTTTAGACATCGAAATCTAAATGGTCGTTTCTCCTACAGGCAGTACGAAAAAAGGAGCAGCAGCAATCGGTACGCTCGAAATAAATAAATAAAAAAAACTACGCGAGATACCAAACCTCTCCTTTGTTTTTTTTTTGATTATTATTTATAATTCTTTCGTTATTAACGTGCATGAATAATGAAATGACTCCTAGTTTCATGACCATTGTTGCTGCTAAATTCACCACCTACACGCACATGCTCCTTTGTTGTTCTTTTTTTTTTTGACACGAGTCTTTTCACGATGAATGTCATTATGTTTGCTTTCGTACGTGAATTAATATGCTTCGTTTGTGAATGTGTTTTTAAGTAATTAGATTTTCATTGCGCACGATCTAATTTGATTTCAACTTAGGAGAGAATCAAGTTTTAGATAAATTAGAAACATAGACTTTCGAATTTTGTTTGATCATACGAGTTTATTGAATTCTTGAAATTTTCTATTTAGGTAACAGAACAATTGAATCTAAGTACATCTCGTTCTTATACACCTGATATAACACCAGTTATACTCGCTGCACATCGAGATAATTATGAAATACTTAAAATTCTTCTTGAAAGAGGTTCGAACAAATCTCAAGAATATTTTCACTAATATGTTCGTTTTGTTTTATTTTCTAGGAGAAAAAGTTACTGAACCACATGATGTTCGTTGTGATTGTGAAAAATGTATTGTATATAATAAAGAAGACAGTCTTCGACATTCACGATCACGTATCAATGCGTACAAAGCATTATCATCACCTTGTTATATATCTCTTTCAAGTCGTGATCCCATAATGACAGCATTCGATTTAAATCGTGAATTAAAACGTTTATCACGTATTGAAAATGAATTCAAACAAGAATACGAACAATTAGCTGATCAATGTCAAGAATATAGCGCTGCTCTACTAGCTGAAACACGTTCATCAAAAGAATTAGAAGTTATTTTAAATTATGATGCAGATAATCCACCGGTGCTCGATGAAACCAATGAAAAAATGCATTTATCTAGATTAAAATTAGCCATACGTTATAAACAGAAGAAAGTAAATAACATTGATTTCATAGATATTTTCGAAATAAATTTCTTTTCTTCAATAAGTTTGTTTCACATTCACATTGTCAACAATTACTTGCATCACTTTGGTACGAAGGACTTCCCGGGTTTCGTCGTCGTCATTCAGTATTAAAAATTATGATTACAACACTTGTTGGTTTATTATTTCCAATTCTATCATTTGCATATCTTCTCATGCCACGTAGTAGTATCGGAAGAATTATGCGACAACCATTTATTAAATTTATTTGTCATTCAATTTCATACGTGTTTTTTCTCAGTAAATTATTTGATTAGAAAGAGAGAAGAAGAGAAAGAAAACACATGACGTTTGCGTTTGATTTTTCTAGTTCTACTGTTTGTTGTTTCATTACGAATTGATTTTACGAAATTGTTATCAGGTATTGAAGCCGAATCAAATGAAAGACGTGGTCCAGCTCCTAATCCCGTTGAAATTGCCGTAGGAAATTGTTTCTCGATTATTTGATCATTTCAATTCGTACTTTCGACTGATTTAGATTATGTTCTATGTTGCTGGTTTTATTTGGGCTGAAATCAAACAATTATATCAAGAAGGTTTACATCAATACATGGTAAAACTCCGTTGATTTAAGATTCATTGTTTGTTCGATTGATTATTGATTTTTATTTAGGCTGATACATGGAATCTGCTAGATTGGATAACAAATTGCCTTTATTTAGCTACGATAGTTCTTCGTGTAATGGCGTATGTTAAAGTAAAAGACGATTTGTATTGTTAGAAGATCAATTCGAACAATCTATTTGAATATTAGGTTAATCAAGAAGAACAAGATCTTCAAAATCGACATTTAATTGGTTCAGCATCGGCTAATTTCACCACTGGACATAATGTAAAACGTCGTGATTGGCATGCTTGGGATCCAACGTTGATTTCTGAAGGCATATTTGCTGCGGCGAATATTTTCAGTTCATTGAAATTAGTTTATATTTTCACAATTAATCCGCATCTTGGTCCTCTACAAATTTCACTCGGACGAATGGTTCATGACATCTTAAAATTCAGCGTACTCATCCTATTAGTTGCATTTGCATTTGCTTGCGGTCTAAATCAATTATTTTGGTACTATGCACGAATGAAAAAGAGTGAATGCGATGAAAAAGCTAATCGAGATGATGAATATTGTTCCAAAGATATACATAAACATTTTTCCAAGTAGAACGAATTGATTTCTAGTTTGTTAATTTGTAATTTTTTTTTATTTCTTAAAATAGTCTTTTCGAATCGTTGCAAACACTTTTTTGGGGAACATTTGGTTTGATTGATTTACAAACATTTCAAATCTATAAAAAACATACATTTACCATGTTCATCGGCTTGTTGATGTATGGTGTTTATTCATCGATTATGATTATTGTTCTACTTAATATGCTGATCGCTATGATGAGTAATTCGTACCAATATATCGCCGTAAGTTTACAAAAAAAAACATCAGATAATAATTCTTTTCTCGATTTAGAATTCAACTGAAACCGAATGGAAATTTGCACGGTAAGAATCGATCTGAATTCGAGCTGTTGATTGTAGTTTTTGAAATGTTTGTAGTGCAAAACTTTGGATAAGTTATTTCGAAGATGGTGGCACTTTACCACCGCCATTTAATATCATTCCAAGTCCGAAAACGATTTGGTATGCATTTTTATATATCTATCGTCGAGTATTTGGCTGCTCGAAAAAACATCTGCATAGCCGATGGCAAAGCATTCGAGTAAAAAAGATAAATTCAAATATTGAAAAAAAACGAATTCATTTTGCTTGAAATTAGAAAATTCTCGGTAAAATCAATGAACGAGAAATCAAATATCAAACAGTTATTCGAGAATTAGTCAAACGATATATTATGAAACGACAACAGAAAGATCAAACTGAAGGCGTAACCGAAGATGATTTGAATGAAATCAAACAAGATATATCTGCATTTCGGTAAAGAACACAAGCAAAAACTGATCCCATTCGAATAATTCATAATATCATTTAATTATTTCAGATTTGAATTATTGGAAATTCTAAGTACGAATGGTTATAACGTTCAATCAATGAAAAAGAATCCTGGTTTGTATTGACTTTTGTTTCATTTGTTAACCAAATTCTTTCTCTCGAAATTCATCAAATAGAAACAGGCAAATACGAGCCTATTGAAGATACCGTGCGATGTGAGGATATGTTGCTGTGAAAAATAGATAGTTTTTTTTTCGTTTTTCTTTTGCATGGAAATTTGGTTTTGAATGATTTTTCTTTTCTTTTTTTTGGAAATAATAAAAATCTTAACATTTTCTCTTGTCTCCTTCTAGCGGCACGTGTTGGTCGTAAACGTGGAAAAATGAATCTCGAAAAAACAATCAACAAAAACATATTCGACATACCGACAGCTATGCGAGATCCGAATCCATTGTCACCGAATGATTCACTTAAAAACGAACTCATCGAGCAAAATACATCGACACATTTATCATCGATTTTACATCATCCAAAACAGAAATTAACTGCACAATTTAAACGAGCTATAACTCTAATGAAACAACGAAGCGAACCAACACAAGAAATTCAAACATCGATATCAATCACAGAAAAATCCAATTGTTCACTCGATCCGATCTTACTCACAAGTCTAGTTGAAGAAACAAGTCAAACGGTTGAAACAGTCATCACATTAGATCCAACTATTCGGTTAAATGAATCTAATCAAAATCCTTCCACTAAATTAATGAAACCAATATCAACAACACCAGCTACATTAGCACCAACACCTTCATCGACAGCAACATCAGGTGAACTTAGAGTCCGAATAACCAATATGTAACCGAGTCGATTCATTTCTTCTCTAGGATATCATCGATTAATACGTGAAGGACGTGCACCCATGGCTTCACCTGATCCATTATCGATCACATCTGATGACAGCGGTCACACACCTGATTTCGAACTCATATGATTATTTTCTTTTCTTTGTTCTCTTTGTGATATTTATATCTCTAAAGATTAGATTTTGGATTTTCTTTTTCTTTTTTTGTATATGTAATGTGTGCAGTGACATTTGTTTGAAAATTGAACATATTCTGTTTGTACGAATGTTTTTTTTTTAATCATACGAAAAAAAAACAAACGAATATGTTCGTATTTTTTATTCGATTAAAGATTTATTTCATCTTTTGATTCTAATTAACGGTCAGGATATTTGTATTGATGGAAATAATCTGAATAGTAATTTCAAAAAAAAACAAAGAACAATGAGAAAACCTTGTTTTTCTTTTCTTTCTCAAATCTAACCTTGAGACATTTCATCATCATTGAAATCGTCAATATATCGACGCCAAAGACGCAATTGACCAAGTGTATTCTGATATTGTCTCATCTAAAGTAAGAGAAACCTTTGAAAAAAGTATGACTTTTCTTTTTACTCCGAACATACTCGTCCAACTGAACGATCCGGATCGCTTAAGACATGATATTTCAATGGTCGGATTGAGTCTAAGTGACACTTTTAAGTATGCATTTACTTTATTTAAAAATTTAAAATAATTACCTGATGAATCTCGATAGATTTGATAAGCGTAGCATGTTGACAGAGCAATCAAACAAAGAATTGCAAAATTGAAGAGAATGTTTCGCGTCATTATGACTTTTTGTGTGTGTGTGTGTGTTATCTTTACGAATGTTAGGTTTTCTTCTTTCTTTATATGGCTAGAATATGCTTTGTTTCTCTGCCAATAAACCTGATTGACATTGATTAGTTAAATGTTTTCTTTTTATTGACATGCAATGAGTTAATTTCTTTAACATGTGACATGCGAACAAAATTATTTTCGAATTCTTCTTTTGACAAATATATAAACCATATAATCGAATTAATTATTTACGATCAATTTAAAGGAAACCTACGTTTTTATTCGAATCGAAAGAACTCTTTTTTTTATTTATTTATTGATATTTGATCAAACTACAAACAATGATCTTTTTTGTTCTTATTGTTGATTGGGATGTCGTAAAGCCCATTGATGTAAAATTATATCATATGTTAACACATGAGGTCTTGCTCGATTTTTTTTATAAGCACTCAGTCGACGAACTTGAGAATGGAGCTCATCATTCAGAATCGTCTAAAGAAAAAAGCAATAACAGCATGCCTAAATATTAAAACAAGCAGTGCGTGCCTACATTCGTTTGTTTATTGTCTGTTGAATCTACTTTGGAAATATCTAAAAGAAAAAAAACCAGATTGTTTGTTTTATGTAGGACAAAAAAGTATGAACTTTGATTTTTACTATTTATGTCTTCGATCAGCGGATTTGACAAAGAATATTGAAGAAGAAGTATTAATAAACAAATTGTACTGATCGACATTCGAAATTCCATTATAGTTTTGAAAAAATCTCTGTTTTTCTTGATATATCTGAGAAGGAAAGATGAGTATATGAGTTATATAAATGTTAATTGAAATTAAGAGCAAAAAACATAGAAGTTTTACTTTTCTTTTCTATGACAAGGAAAAAGACCTCTGAGAACACTCAGAGTAATAAAAAAACTAGAATGTATATGAAAGCCAAGCCTATAAATATAATTCAAAAATCATTTTACTTTCACCTTTTGAGGCTTTTCCGTTTTTTTTCTTCAAAATCATTTTTTCTCCGAAAGAAAATTTTGAGAAAAATAGAAGGAAATATTTTTAATTTACTCTCAATAATGGAACGATAATCAAACTAATTATATGGTTGTCATTAAAAAAAAACTCGATCAAAGCAATAAAAATAGTTCTCAAGAACAAAAAAAAAGAGAGCGGAATTCAAAGTTAATATTAATATTGTGTGAAATTGCATCGCTCGATTAATAATTCTAATGAAATAATACAACATATGATCTTATTATATTAGGATTTTTGTCTGATATTTAAAACAATATGAGATAATGATACTTCAATTTCATGGTCTATCATTAACGAGTTGTGAATATTGTTTTTACTCGTTATAATGATCAACACGGACCAATTATCGTATCAACAAAAAGGCGGAGATATTGATTAGTTCAGTTAATAATGATTGAGAAGAAGAAGACTAAAAGCTTTTTCTTCTCTCTTCTTCATATTCTATTTCATTATATCTCGGGGATATTTGTATATCTGTAGTCTGTTTTCAAGACAGAAATCTAGATCTTTATCGAAAGAACATTGAATTGATAAATGCTAGTCAGCTGTTACTTATACGTGTTTATGTTCATTCTGATCGATGTGTTGCTATTAAAACGAGATGTATGCTGCTGTCTTACATCTTTGACTAAAGCGTTAATGTTGAACAACAATAACAATGGGATAGAATTGAAACAAACTGTCGTTGTTATTCCGACAAGTGTCTATCAATCGAAATGAATCTCACACCCACCATAATCATCCCATCTGTCTGTCACTCATTTCCTTTTTCTCTATGGTTATGTTCGAAAACGGTAACGATCGCCTTGCGGATGCATTTTTTTCTCTATGGCTCATTTCGATTAAATCAAATCAATTCTTCTTCTTCTTTTCTTTGCAAATGATCTAATTATAAAGCAAAATATCATTTGAATTTAGGTGATAATTCTCATCAAGAATGTTTGGGGAGGTTTTATTTTGTCTCTTATATATATATATTTCGACGTGTATGACAGTTACATTTTCTACGTTTGCTTGTCGATTAACTGTCATTTAATGCACTCGTTGCCCACGTTTTTTCAAAAAGTGATTTCATTTTAAATGTACATGTATATATTCATCATATACTTCGTATATGTTGGTATGTCACACTCATCTTCTCATTTTTCTTTTTCTATACTATCGATTAATTCAATGATTGATTGAATATATAGATAAACAAACATTAACGTTATGGAGTAAATATATGTAACGCAAGAAGCAAAAAAAATGAAAAAAAAAGACAGAAAAACAGTTTCTTTTTATTAAATAAAAGAAAATTATTTGATCGGCAATATGCGTTTTTGTGATAATCATTATTTATTGGTACCTATCGATCTGTTCATTTTGAATACAAAGCTAAAATGCTCAGTAGGTGGTAGACACAGAAAAAAATATGAGAAACATTCTGCAAACTCGGACTGTTACATCATTCATCAAGGTTTCTTTTTCTTCTTCACTCAATGTCTTCAAAGACATTCGAACATGCCAATATATACAAGAGAAAAAAGGAAACAAAATGAAAAATGCCGCTTAATAATTTTCATTTTTCGATTACTAACGAGATATTAGTCGAATTGATTTGACTTCGAGCCTGATTCAATACGGCCGGCAAGAAAGAAAGAATGTCTTGACTATCTGTCATTTTTCTTCTTCGACTCTCTGCCTTTTTCCAATCAGATAACAAACTTCTCTCTTATCATTGGACAAAATCAGTTATTTCATCAATCGACCAATCGTTTCTCGAAGAAGTTCAGAACGAAAAGGAAAAAGCTAGGCGAGAGAGAAAGAAACGAATGTATTCTCTCTCACTTTCTCTCTTATTTCCTTTCGGTTGAATGCATTTATCTGATTAGTTGTTCTATTGCAACGAGAAAAAGAAGCAAGAAGAACATATATACGAACACAAATTGCCTTGGACATCGAACCATAAAGAGAAGGAGAGAGAAAAAAGTAAGTATAAGAATCTTTGTCGATTTTCCCTATTGATACGCATATGATCATAAATGTTCTTGTTATCTATTCAACCGGTCGACGCGTGTAACTTGTAGTTTCAACAAAAGATCCTATCAAAATCTTGTCTCTCGCTCTCTCTCTGTCTCTGTCTCTGTCTCTTCTTTTTGCTAACATTCTTTATTTAATTAGATCAAATTATGGATACATTTGAAACATCCGCTAATCATCGAAATACATGGACAAATTACCCATCGGAATGTTATCCAACAAGTGTCGATTATTATCGACCGTACGGAGCAGCATGTAAGGATTACAAATTGAAATATTTAGACGAAAACTTCATTCTTTTATATTAGCATTGACATCACTTCCATGGGTTGACACAAGTAAATATTCCGTTGCCAATTGGTCAACTCAAGCAGCATCCGCCTTTCCCTACACATCTTCTCATCCTCAACCAGCTCATACACATCCACATTTTCCTTCGTCCACAAATCCATCATCATTCGGTCAGACATACTATCCTCCTACACCTCCAAAAGAACTTTCACATGATACATTAGTCGATTCATCAAGCAAACAACTACAACAGCAACAGCAGCAGCAACAGCAATTATTGAATGTTTCACCAACAGCAAACTATCATTCGAGCCAAAATTGGGGTCAAGTTCTTAAAGATCCTTCGATTTTTTGGCCATCGATGAAATCATCTCCAGATTCACCAAATAAAAATCTCAATTCTAAAAAGAAACCTAGTCAAGGTATGTGTGTCCCTCGAAAGAAAAAAAAACACACGCAATTCATAATAATTTTTCGTCTAGCCGAAGGTCGTGAATGTGTCAATTGCGGAGCTAAAGCTACACCATTGTGGAGACGTGATGGAAATGGTAATTATTTATGTAATGCTTGTGGTCTTTATCATAAAATGAATGGACACAATCGACCATTGATAAAACCAAAACGACGTTTAGTGAGTTCGAACTCATTTGAATATTTAATTTGATTCGAAAATATTTTCTTGTTTTCAGTCAACAGTTAAGAAAACAGGCGTTCATTGTTCGAATTGTAATACGAGTACAACAACATTATGGCGTCGAAATGGACATGGTGAAAGTGTTTGTAATGCATGTGGATTATATTACAAACTTCATAAGGTAGTTTGACAATGCAATAACATTTCATTTTGTTTCTAAAATCATTTCTCACGTTCGATCACGAATTTCTCATGTGTGAAAACTATAACTTATTCCACTTTCTGTTTTTTTTCACATAGATTGATCGACCATTACAATTAATTAAAGAAAATATTCAAACACGCAATCGAAAACCAAATAGCAAACGAAGCAGTTCATCGAATAGTAAGGATAAAGATCCATTTACTTATGGACTTCTAATGAAGAATGAAACAGCATTCAATGGTTATCATGCTCAAGCAGCTGCAGCAGCTATGGCAGTTAACAGTGGATCATCATCACCATCATCATCAGCTGCATATGCAGCTGCAGCAGCATTCGGTCCACTATTTTCAACATCAATGCTATCATCAATAGGTACAGCAGGTACTTCAACATCATCTTCATCAAATTCTTCATCACCGATTAAATCATCGTACATGACCAATCAACAACATCACACTGGAGTTTATCATCCGTACTTTTAAAAATCTCGTCCCATCTTCCTCTCTCTCTCTCTCTATATATATATATATATTATAAATATCTGTCCTATTTTTTTATCTTAACATCTGTCTCTTTTTCTTTCACATACTATCTTTTTTTTCGAAAAGTTCATTTTGTCGTGTATATTGTGTTTGTTCATTTATATCAAAATTCTCTTTTGTTTTTTTTCTCGTTTTTTTTGCTCTTTATTCTCTAATATAGCAGTAATATTAATCTGCCTCAAGCTATTCTCTCTCGTCATTCCATAAGATGATGATAAAGATCGAAAATATGCAAGCTGTTCTAGTGTCTTCGTATATAACCGTTAAGCGATGATCACTACGAACATGGATATCTATCTATTTATCTCACTATCAGTCGATCTATCTATTTTTTGTCGCCCGAGGACACTGCATCTTCTTCTTACACGACGTTTGTTCATTGAATCACCTAGGTAAACATCACCATATGGACACCGTTATGCTTGAGTTCATTAGCGGTATAAAATAGAGAAAAGGACACGAAATAGGTGGGCAAGTTCATCAAAAAGTTAAGAACAAAGAACGAAAAAAAATGATAAATTAGTTTTATGCATGATAAAAATTAATTTTTTAATGATTGAGTCATGATTACAGGTAAGTGTGAGATTAACAGAGAAGAAGAATGGGGTCTGTCGGCATCATTTTTCTTTTTCTCTATTTCGACTAATTTGATTTTATTACATCGATATTCTCTCGCAACACATATGTGCTAACGATCGAAAAATATCTTGAACCGATAATCGATGGTATTGTTTGATGATGTATGTTCTTTTTCTTCTTCTTCTTGTTCATTCATCATTATCAGCTATTCTCATCGGCATATCGATATTGACATAGTCGTGTCAGTTACGCATCAATCGCTATTCAAACCAACGGGATCTTCTTTTTCTTTTTTTTTGTGTCTATCGGCAGGATATATCGTTAACACTATTCAAAGAAACTAACAATAACAATAATATCATTGTAGTTTTGACTTTCACCCTCAAGGCAATTGAACACGACACTAAGAAGAAAAGGTATCATAACCAATAATGTCCAAACACGAATGATCGAGTGACAAAATCGTCTTTATCTAGTTTACTTCTTTATTTGTTTGATCTTCTTCGTTTTCCTATTTTTAACACTTAAAACGAACACGATGCGCTTCATTGAAACGTAAACGTTTAGTTCATTATATTTGACACATCATCGATGGGAAGACAAAACAAGAAATGTGTCAAAATTTCCATCGATATTTTTAACAATTCAGCTTTTCCCTCTCGTCCCCCACTCTCTCTCTCTCTCTTTTTTTATTATTTTTTCTTCTATTATTATTTGTGTTTTTGGTGTTCTATAAATAAAATATTTCTCCTCGAATTTGCATGCTGAGCAATTAGCAAGACTTTTTCTTCTCTAATATAAACATGGCTATTATGTTCAATTCATTAGTACCCAACGGCGAAAGATATTTATCGTTGATTTTTCTATTCAACTAAACGATGATAGTCGTCATGTAATTCCATTGAGACATGATGATGAGGAGGAGGAGTACACGAGAGCAATCGATCTCTATGAAAATATCATGCAGATAGACAATTCAAAGTGTATCTCATGATGAACAGATTGATCCCTAATGTCAAGTCAGTTCGGATCTTCTTCTTCTTTTTTCCTTTGTGGTTGAAATACAAAAAAGAAAACAAATCAGTAATTAACTTTCTTTCGAATACAATGGAAGAAGTCGAGTGAAAGACAAGATAAGAAGAAGACTTAGCAATTGTCTGTTTGATGAAACATAACGGAATGTGTATGTCTATTATGCGGTCTCGACTTTGATCATTTGAGGGTGGAGAATATATGCTATGCGATGTCTATTTGAAACTCATAAACAACAAATGATTGTTTGACTTTTTGACAGTTCAGAGAAGAACGTTTGATAAAGATCAAACGAGAGTAACCAAATGAAAGAAAAACTGCTTTGCTTTCTACTGGCATCTATTGACATGTTTATTCAATGATTCGCTGATATCAACCAACAATAAATCCGAAGTCAAACCTCTGTAAATATCTCGATTGTCGCTTTATAACAACTATTGTCGTCATCATCGATCCGATGTTTCTCTAATTTATTGATCTAATGCCTAGATAGCAGTAGCAGTAGTCTAAATAACAACAACAAACATGACAATATCACACTTATCTCTACAAGGTTTATTATTTTTAGTTTTATGATTTTATCTGTCAAATAATTATTTTGAAAGAAAAAATAAGATAAAAAACAAAACAATTATTTTCTTTTTTTTTCTTTGTAGACGAACATTCATAAAATAGACCAAAATAAAAACGAAGAAAAATGATAATACTAATCTACTAGTCTTCTATATGAATCGAACGGCTAATAAATCGTATTTCCGATTCCAATGAACTTTCATTATTCGACATATACGACGCACCGTCCAACTAATCATTCTTCTTCGCAGTTCGTCTTGCTTTTTTTCTCCCCTGTGAAACCTGTATAAAGATCTTTCGTTCGAAAATTTAGTTTCAACGAAGACGCACGCTGTGATAACGAGGTCAACTTGATCTTAGAAAAAAATTGCAATCAACAATTAATTGAACAATCAACTGTCAAAGAGCAAAAACAACAACAACCACAACCAAGGTTTGCCAGTGATATTTCGAATTTATAAATTTCAATTTCGTTTTTCGTTTAAGTGTCGTCGTCAATCAAACAGAGCAATACTATTTTATGCCCATTCGAGAACAAAGTTCAATCATGGCAGTATCATCAACAAATAATTCGAATGGTAATTTTTTTTTTCATATTTAACAAAAAGAAAAAGAAAAAGAAAAATATTCATTTCAGTACCCGATAGTTCATCATTATTATTAACTGATCTACAAAATCCGTCCAGAGAAAATCTATTCGATTATTCGATTTCAACATCAAGTTCGACAACAGTGAATAAAACCAATGATAATTATAGTTTAACAGACGCTGATCTAGCCGCTCTCTTTGTTTCGTCAATTGTTTCGACAACACCGTCGATCACAAATGAAAATACGCTTGAACATTCAAATACATTGGATGATGTTTTTATTCAACAAATGAATGATCTTGTTTGTTCAAATCAACAGAAATCGTTCGGACCACCGCCGGGTTTTGAAAATTTTCGTTTGAATTCATCGGAGAATTCCACTGGTCTTCAAGCACAAGTCTCTTCTTCAGATACAATCAATTTCGGTCAGTTATTACAGCCGTCACTCGTCGGTAAGTTGAAAATATTTCCGCAAACAAAAAAAAACACAAAAAGACTTTCATCTAGATTCACAAGTACAACAACAAACAAAAATCAGTGGTAATATTCGTTCATCGTCATCATCTCACTCATCATTTACATCCGATGAACAATCAATATTCTTTCCACTATCAACTCATCATTACTCAACAAGTCAGATGTCAAATTCAACAACAACTAATTCAATTAATACAAATGCTAAACCATTTATACCCGCAAGTCTTTCAAATCCATCGTCGGCGAAGATTATCGATCAACAAGACGTTCATCTCACGCCGAATTCATTTTTCGCCAACGGTCATCAAAGTATTTTTGACAACAAAAACCAAACATCCTTTCATTTCTAAATCTCATAGCTACAACGGCCAATCGTCAGTCATCATCATCGACATCATCGTCAACATCATCGTCGATTGACGATGCTCTCGTTCAACTAACTCAACAACAAACAACAACACCGAAACTGTTCTCGAATGAATCTTTATCGATATTCAATTTTCCTTCGCAAACAACAACAATTCGAACAAATCTCGATAAACAATTAGCCGTACATGAAAATATTAATTTTCTCGCATCGATGGCCACTGCATCGACGCCTGCCGTCACATCAGATACGTCATGGCAATCACAATCTAATCTTCAACGAAAAATTTCAACACAAACGAAACAATCACCATCGAAAATCTCGCCGATTAACATGCAGGATTTCATCGAAAATCTAAATGAAATGTGCTATCGGGGCTTTGATGAACTCAACGCACTCATACAGGAACAACGTTGGGTACAGAGTTATTTAAATCTGAATTCATCATCATCGAATTCGCCATTAGTCAATGTTTACGGAGGCAATTCTTGTTCGGCACGAGTTCTTATCATACCCGAATATTTCATATTTAAATGCAAAAAAATCGAATCAACAGTAAGAGAAATGTTTTTTTTTCGAGTTTTGTTTGTCTACGATCGATATTTAGGCAAGTCATGTCTACGAATTACTAGCGACTAGCCGACCGGAATTACGTTTGAAAGATCTAATGTTCGTCTTTAAATCTTGGAAAGAATCAATAACAAATGCTGAATTAATTCATCAAGAAGAAGAAATGAAATTACGTTTAACAACCGAACAATCGCAAACATATTACATGAATGATACTGTTCTTCAAGCAGGTACGTACGCACGCATAATTGCATTCGAAAAAAAACATCAACTATCAATTGATCTTCTTAAGCTTTTGAACGAGTTTCATATGCAATTCGTCAATTAAGTAGTATGACTCAACAAGTTCGTGCTGCTTTCCAATATGCTACATTAAATGTCTTTCAAATGTCATCTCGGCAGCAGCAAAGTTTATCGTCATCAACATCGAATTTAAGTCAATCAGCGAATGCAACTGTATTTGCTCAATTACAAGCAATGCAACAACAGAAATCATCATCATCGTCATCATCAGTTCATCATCTGAGTAATTCGATTAATGCGACACCATGAAAAGAAAATATTTATGAACCAAAAAGAAATTCAAGAAGAACCGGTGATGATTTTTCAGAGAAAGAAAAAAAAAGAAACGAAATCATGTTTTTCCTTTCTCGACATATACACACGCGTAAAACCAAACAACAATTCGAAATATTTTTCTTAATTCTTTCCTACGATTGAACACATTCTTTATTTGTTTTGTCAATTATGTCTTGATAATAAGAAAAACAACAACAACAACCAAAAAATCGAGATGTGAATTTTCTCTCTGAATCAATCTTTGTCTAATCGAAATGTTACGCTACAACACCAACAAAAAAATAAATAAATGGATTTATTATCGTTCTCTTTTCTTTCCCTGTCTCCTTAATTCTTCTTGTTGTCTTCTCGAAGTATTTCACTTGAACTTTCTTGCTCTATGTTTTCCCTCAACAATATTTGTCCCCATTCAAGTCGCGCCGCGTCTCTTCATTCTTTTTTTTCTTTTCCTTTTTCTTTTTCTTCTTCTCCTTTTTTTGTAATAAAAACACACACACACACATATGTAAGAAAATAGTAGAAATCGAACATAATATTTGTTTCTTTTTTTTTTAAGATCAACCCGAAAAAAAAATATTGATTTTATATGTCGGAGGGAGTGAACATCACAAATTTCCGGTAATCGTATTCGTTTCAAAGAAGCATTGAGTACGAATGAAGAACATTCTCAAGCTCTATTATCAGTATTTCTTTTTCTATCTCTAATTGTCGTCGTTAGTAACCTATTTTCTCAACCAGAAACTAAACTGTCGCAGGTAATAGATTTTTTTTCTTACAGAAAGAAAATAATGTTCTTTAGAATTCTTAAAAAAGACGAGAACATTTTTATTTAACCTACAGGATGCGCAATAACGTTTTTCTCCTTTTTGTTCTCTCAATTGTAGACAAATTCTGCGCGGCATATCACGTTTCTCAGCCTCTCGTATGCAATTATTAATTCATTGAGAAGAAACTTTTCTAATTAAAGCTTTACATGCATCACAAGGATTATTTCAGATGAAAAAAGACCTTTGTGTTGTGACGTCAACTGTAAATTGAATAGCAGCATTTGTAGAAGTCTAATTATATCGTTTATTTTGTAGATTTATCTTGCGAAACAAAAAAGAAATCGAAAATAATAACACAAAAATCAAGTTATGTCCGACGAATTCTGAATGTCAACTCGGTCACTTGGTCAGTGTTTGGTGTGCAACGATAAAGCTGTTGGAATAAATTTTGCTGTTCCAACATGTGCGGCATGTAAAGCATTTTTCCGACGAAATGCAGTTAAACTCGGTGTAAATGAATGTTTAAATAAACTTAACATTTTTCTAATAGATTCTGTTTTTGTTTTTGTAGCGGCGGGATTTTGTGTGTCGAGAAGATGGCGATTGTCCTGTGAATTATAAATCTCGACGTTTTTGTAATTGCTGTCGATTAGCTAAATGTTTTCGTGTTGGCATGCAAAAGACATTAATACGATCTGAAGCTGAACGTCAAGCACGAAAACAACTCGTCGAACAAAACCGACAGAAACGTGTTCGACATCTGAATACCAAAACGCCAGAGATGGTAAAAACATCTTTCTCATTCAATTTCCTTTGATTCATCTCTAAACATAGATTCGACCGGCTAATCTTTTACTCTCATCGTCGAATTCATTTCAACATATGTCACCGATGGATCAAACTCGTCTAACAAATATCCTCGGTGCATACGAACGAACTTGTATTGCAACTAAACTAAATCATTCACCTGCGTTTCCTATTTGTAAACACTCAACTATCCATACATTCCTTAGTGAATATAGCGAACGACAGAAATCTCTCGTAAAATACTTTCGAATCATACCTGAATTTGATCAACTCTCAATCAATGACAAAATGCGTTTGATACGAAATAATTTTACGATGACATTATCAATCAATGAAGCAGCACTATCAACTAATATATCTCAGCATTTGATCGACTCGGTTTCAATGCTCTATTCAGCCAATCTATCGGCGCAATTAATTCAATGTATTAAAATTCTTCATTCGTATATTTATGATCGGACTTTACTGAAACTTTTACTTACTATTCAAAGTTTTACTAGCGGAATTCAACGAAGTATCTATGAAACTTGCACCGATCACGTTTATGATAATACTCGAACAATATTTGCTGCGCAAAATGTCTATGTTGATTTGCTATGGAAATATTTATTGACACGTTTTCCGAACGAATTCGATGTGGTCCGATTTTATGATCAAATTATTCGTGATCTTCTATTTGTTCAACGTGTTTTTCTGGTTACCGATACATTTGTATTGCATCATTCAAATGAAATTCAGAAAATGGAACCGTTAATTCAAAGCATGTGGCCAGTGGCAGACAACTGTGCAAATGCTGAATAGTAATCAATTATACCGAAAAAAAATTCTTATTATCTCTCAAAAGCAAAAAGAAATATAAAATTTCATTTTCAATATTTTTCTGAGAGAAAACACCACTGAAGTATTTATTATATATATATATATGTGTTTTTGTTAGTTAGTTTTCCTTTCAGTTACTGTTCTATTCAATAAAAGAATGAACTGATTGAACTATAAATATTAGTTTTCGATTGATTGTTCGTATAAGTCAAGAATATTGTTAACAACAGTCTCAGTTGCTGGAGTTCCGTCAATAATACGTAAATGTGAACTGGGTATTTTATGTCGATAAATGAAATCAAGTTGTCGACGAAATTCTGTTTGTTCAGCTAGTTGTTTTTCTTCGTCGGTTACTGCAATCGTTGCTGAACGTTTGTTTAAACGTCGACAACGTTCATCTTCGTCCACAGTGATATAAGCAATGAGTATCGGTTCAGCCAAACATTTTGGCCATGAAAGTTGAATTTCATCGATAGTTTCAGGATTATGTTTGCCTGCTATTTGATAAGCAATTGTCGATGGCCAATAACGATCAAGAATCGTTATGATTGAATCAGATTGAGTTTTTAAATCAAATGAAGTGATTAGATTTCCGAGAAAATAATAAGCTCGACGAACCAACTCGTCTTGTTCATCGAAATACGATCGAAAACGACGAAGTTTCTCAGGCGGTGAGTTTAGTAAACGTGAAGTTTGACCACGTTCATTCAATTGTTGAACCAATCCATTAGCCACTGTCGATTTTCCACAAGCATCAAAACCTTCCAAATCAATACAACGTACTAAACGTTCACTTCCTTCGTCATCTGCTAGCTGTTTTTCAACATTGTTCAAAATTTGAATAAATATTTCCATGTCCAAAAAATTCTCGGCATTGTCAATATGTTTACGAAGAATCTGTAAAGTTTCCATTTCTAGTTCTCAAACATCCCAACATTATCAGTTTATATGCGCGTTTTTTCCCACAACTTTTTTTCTTCCTGTCAACTGTCAACCAACGCGCACGATAATGACTCATTTTTTTTAATCAACAACGCTGGAGAAAAAAAAAGAACAGGTTTATTCTAAAGTATTTTTTTTTATCATACAAAAGAAAACGACGAGTTAAATCAATGGTTGACAAAGTCGAGCGACTGTCAATTGACAATTATTTGATTGCTGTAATATTTCTCGAACGAGATCGATTGTTAAATCCCAAATAGATTGATGATTAATCTATAAGAAACGACAAGTTCGTTTTCTTTTTTTGTCAAGAGTCATGTTGTCACATGCGAAAACTCACTTTCAAAAGAATATCGTTCTCTTGTAGAGATTCAATATTGATTATCGACTCAATAGCTGTTACTTGACATGTTTGTTTGACTTGTTTCGACTGAATACGTTTAAAATTCGTTCGATTCGAGCATTGTAAAAACGGTCGACGACCATTGAGAATTGAATATGGAACGATAAGAGATGGACTCAATTGCACTATGCCTATTGTCATTGTATAAATTGAGATCTTATTCGAATCATCGATTACGACATTCAATATTTGATAGTAATCATCGGATAGACCTGATTGATCGAAGAGATTTGGCGGAAGAACAAAACTATTTTCGTTGTTTTCGAGAATCGATTTTGAACTTGTCTCAGAAAGAGAATTTTCAATGTGAACAGTTGTCATTGTCAATTGATCGAGCATTGCTGTGAAATCGTTTGATGAACAACCTTGAGTGTCTAATTGATCGAGTAAATGCATGACTTGATTATTGTCGTATTGTTCGATTGTATATGAAGTTGATGAAAGAATCGAATGTTGTTGTTCTTGTTCTTCGACGATTTTGTGCGATTTTAATGAACGTGGAAAGTGACAATGATGAAAAATCATAAGATCTGATGAAGCACGACGAAGACGAGGTCGTGTTGAAGTTGAAATGATTTCTGTACCATCGGCACGACGTGCTTTTGGTCGATGAACTATTTGACGAGTTGATGATGATGATGACGATGATGATGGTGATGAAGAATATTCGTCACTGTTTAATGTAAAATTTGTTTGTGTTCCTTCCGAAGAAACGTTTGTAGTCAAGGTCGATTTCGACAAGGATTTTGTCTAAGAGAAAACATTTTTGTTAACTTTTAATAAAAAAAAACGAGATTTGTTTACTCGATCATTCGAATTTAAACTTTGAATATCACTTGATGAACTTAATTTCCAGTTCTTGTTTATCTGTCGGTATGGGTCTCTATTTAAGGCACGTAGTCTTCGATCGAATTCATTTAAAATATCATCATCATTGGCATTTGTTTTATATTTCAGAAATTTTTTATATCGATCAATGATGCCATTATCATCGAGTAAACTACCGTCACTTCGTCGTTTGAGAAGATCTTGTAGGAATTCATTGGCTTTTCGGTTTGATTTCATTCGACGATCATGAATTTCATTTCCCGTTTTTTTCATATTCAATAACGATGATGTCCATTCGTATTTCGCCATGACTGTACTATGACGACGTTGGACATTTTCGAAATTATTTTCTTTGCTCATTGTCTAAAAAAAATACATGTATGAATGAAGAAAAAAATATTTCAATGAGTTGATTAGAAAAGGAATATGTTAAATAAACACTAGATGAAAGAGAACGAGGTAACACTAAGTAGACATCTTGTGAATAGATTCAATTTGCATATATATATATATATACGTGTATGTGTGCGTGCGTGAGTGTGGTGTCGATAACGAAATAAAATTAAAAAAGAACTGAAGGAGAAAAAAAGAAAATGAAGAAATTCAATGTTGTTTGAAAAAAATTACTTTTGAAACGGTTTTTTTCTGCTTCTAACGTACAACGTGATTCTGCTCTTGACATGGTGAATATTTAATCCCCACTAAAACGTAAAGAAAAGAAGAAGAAGAAGAAGAAGAAAATGTTCCATTTCTACATATAGTATCAGTTTTGACAGCGTTTTCCGGGGTGATTCATTTAACCTTCGTATCAAATATTTCCTAAGGAACGTATAATATTACACTTCAAAAAAGAAAGACACCGAAAGGGTTCAATTATTAACCGTGTCATTAGATGGCTCAAAGCTTTATGCTGAAGAACTTCGACCTTGTAGGCGAATATTGTAGTTTTCCAATTAATATGCTCGACATGAACATCGACTTTCATTTAGTATAAAAACAAAACTAGTTCACTAAATAGCAAATTCCAAATAACTAATAATACGTCATCATCGATTCTTCTCGTTCTTTTGAACTTTGATCGAATCTCAATGATTCACAATCCTCAACAAACATCTCTTAAGATTACACATAGACGAATACATTTCTTAAAATTTTCTTTACATTTAATTCGATTTCGATGTTTATAGTTCATTATTATTTTTCTCTTAATTACGAAATCAACGACATTTGTCATTTTTGGACAAACATGTCGAGTAATTACACGAAAATACATACATTTGGTTTCATTTTGTCTGGCTATATGTACGTTTATTTGCTCATTTGATACCATGTTTAGTTCTAATTTTCTGTAACATTTATATATTTGTCGAACATTAACCTCTCGCCGATAACGAATATATGCATTGATTCTTTGTTATCTTAAGTATCTATACGTTACTCGCCATCATACCGATGGGTATTTTACAACTATTTAGTCGTCGGATGTGAAAATATGATGTCGGATATTTTTCGATTATAAATAGGGCGAAACAATGAATATGATTGAATGTTATCTGTGCCATGTGGGAAGCATCTGTTTATGTTATCAAGTTTTACAGTAAATTAGGGCGAGGGCTTCGTTTCGATTTTCAGCAAAAGATTAGCTTTTGGATTGGAAAATAGTGAACTGACAATTACAATATACACATAATCTTAATCTAAAAGAATAACAAAGAAACCTGTCATTTAAAATGTCTTGTATTCACTCCAATTTACAAGGATTTCTTCTTTTTCCTTGATCTACATATAGAAATTCGATTTATAAAGAAAATATTTATCATCAGTATTATTAAGCTACATGTTAATAAATTGAACGTGCCTGACAAGGAAAAACAAAGTTATGAATGTTACATAGTAACATGTCATTTTGATCGCGTCACGTGCCCCAGCCGTGTGCAGACGATTACTGATAACAAAAGAAAAAACTTGAAATTATTTGGCAGACGTTACAATTGAGTATATTTAAAACAAAAGAAAAAATTATAAATATAGATCTATATATGGAAGACGAGGCATCAGCGTATCATATGTTATCATACTGCTCCAAGAACATCGAACTTGATTTATTTTTTAACTTTTCTTTTACGTATTTCTTTTTTTTTCTCTTCTTATTCTATTCTTGTTACTGTTCGCTGGTATGCGTAGACAAAGGAAGAAAAGAGAGAAAAGAGAATACACGTAAGTTATTTCAGTACTTTGGTCTAATTCGCGTACTTTTTTACGGTGAATAATGCAGACGTAACTGCACGAGGCCTTATCCTCGACTGACACGTGCTTCATTATTTATATATATATATAGAAGTGTATTCTTTTTCGCTCATTAGATACATGATAACAGGTCGTTGAAGTATAGTTATTATATTTACTTGTTCGTTCGTTCGTTTTGATGGGAGAGCGCTGGGTGCATATTTGAAGAAAGAAATATATACTATTACCCTTTATCAAGTACATAAGTAGATAGAAATCATTTATTTTATGTATGTATGAAACACAGCAAAGACAAAACAATAAATGAGACTTTTCTTTTATGCGTGCTTTTTTTGTAATATTTACAGACTGAAAAATATCGCAGGTGTACAAGGCTTTCTCTCTTTTTTTGTATACCTCCGAGACATGTATTTTAGGAGTTCTTTTAATGTTGTAAAAGATAGAATATGCACTTAAAGCGAGAACGAGAAAGAAATGGGCGTTTGCGTTCGAAAGACGAAGAGAAAAAAAAATGAGAGAAAGTGAAAGATCACCTTTTAATTCTTTTCTTCTTTATTTTAGTTTTGTAGACGAAGAAAATAAAGTCAAACGAAGTACTTTTTTTTATAAACGCCTATTAGTCTTAAATTGAAAAGATAATATGCTGGACTTTACGGATACATATACTTCGAATTATATTCATCATCTACAAATGATTCCAACTAAAACAAAATATTCGAAATACCTTACAAAAAAAGTCTGTCTGCTAAAAGAAACTCAACTATTGATGAATTGAAAATTTATTCTTAGATGCATACTGAATGTTTCCATCTTAATCTTAATCTTCATCTAGCAAGTGATCCATGTCGTGTCTGTGGATTTAATCAGAATACCGGTCGAAATTTTGGTGTTATCACTTGTTCAACATGTAAAGCATTCTTTCGACGAAATGGTCGAAATAAAAATGTAAGCAATCGATTAATATTATCCTAATAATAATAATAATAATTGTAATTTATAGTCTCTTCCTCCTTGTCGTTTCGGTGGCAATTGTTCTGTTAACGAACGTACACGTCGGCAATGTCCGACATGTCGTCTAGCCAAATGTTTTGCTGTTGGCATGCAGAAAGATCTCATACGAACCGATGAAGAACGCGCAGCACGTTTGCAATTAGTTCGTGCTAATCGTTTGCAACGTCGTCAAAAAATTCAACAACAATTCGATCATGAAATCAAAACCGATAAATACATTTATATGAATCAAATTCGTCAACCAGTATTTTCATCAGATCATTGGACACATTTAATGAATATTCGTACGGCATACGAACAAATTTGTTTATATCCTATTTTACATGCTGAAGAAGAACGTGAAGAATATATGAATACACTTCCGATTAAATGTCGTTTAAAAGAGAACTCATTTTTAAATGTTTTAAAAATTCATTTAACTAGTTTAAATGGATTTTTTCGTGAAATTATTAAAGATTTAACAATGTTGTTCAATCGAAACGATCGACAATGGTTAATTCAAGCGAATCTACGATATCTTTTATTATTTTCTTCGGTGAATTTAATGTCAATTAATGGCAATCGAATTTATTTCGATGAAAGTCATGCTTGTCATTATGTTTATTTATATGTTTATGGTCAAGAGTTAGTCAATGAGAGTCTTTATCTCGTACAAAAATTACATCAATTAGTTGGTTTTGATTTGTTCATAAGTAAAATCATGCAAATCCTATTATTTCTTAGTCCATGTTTAATTGTTAATGAAAAGAATCTCTATGAACCGAACTTAAATACAATTGTACATATCAATCATTTACAAGATTATTATACAGATCTATTGTGGTTGTATTTAATTTATTACTACGGTGAACGAGCAGCTCAACGAATGTTTATGTTGATTATTGGACAAGTTTTGCAACATCAAAACTATGGTCTTGAATTAGAGAAAAGTTTATATGAAAGGCAACCATTTGGTAATCTTGTTTATTCATTGTTAACAACGTTTTCATCGGATTGATCTTCCGTTTGGATCAGTCAACAACGAAAAATCATCAGACTATTTATATAATATATATGTATAAGAGTAAACTTATTGTTGATGTTGCTGTTGTTGTTTGTTGTTTTTTTTTAAATTCGTTATATGTATGCATTTTTTCTTTGGTCAGGAACAAAGTACGATTTACACGATATATACATATAGATGTGTGAACTTTGAGATATAAATATTGACTTTAGGTGAATCAACAAAATTTGTAGAACAAGGAGTCATTTGAGGTCGTTGTTTTATATGGACTTTGGATAAAAAATACTTTATCTTATTCGTCATTTTTTGTCTTAGCATGTAACTTGAAACATTAAGTACTTTGTTTTTATTCTCATTAATACTTATAATTAAACATAATACCGTTTTATTGACATTTTTAGAACTATTTTTTACAGATTATAATATGAATTCTCAATTAATTTTAAACTAAAAATTAACAGAACATAGTCCACGGCTAATTCCTGATTAGTATATCTGATATTTAGCGGCATCTCGAGAACTCATTTATTTATCATAAAGATTTACCTTCGTTATCTGTTTTTTGCACATGTACTTGTATTCATTGATAGAAATAAATGCACAGTTTTTTTTGTTACCAATAGATTTGAAATAGCGCGAGGTAGTTGTATGTACTCAGTCGTTTACAAGGTTACTGATTTTTCTAGAAGCATAATAAAAAAATAAAAGGAATTCACTGAGAAAGAAAAATAAGAATGACGAAGCAAAAAAACCTTTTCTTTTATAAAAGAGAAGTAGAACATAAGCATTGGTTACTTTTTCACGACAAAGCAAAAAAGAAACATACATTAAACAAGTGGTTTTTTTAAAACTATGTCTCGAGCTCCAAGTGCATCAAATAAATCGGCTCCGACGGCTGCTACACCATCATCAACAAATAAAGCACGTATAAATGTCATTTACTATTCAATGTATGGACATATTGCAACAAGTAAGTGAGATTCTAATTAAATTACAAGAAAAACTCTGTTGCTATTTGATTTTTAGTGGCAAAATCTGTTGTCAAAGGTGTCGAAGGTGCCGGTGCCGAAGTTCGTTTACTTCAAATCCCTGAAACTTTATCGACGGAAGTTTTAGCTAAAATGCATGCACCTGAAAAAGACAAAGCTGTGCCAACAATAACCTTAGGTGAAGCCGGTGAAAATACGGTCAGTCTCGAAGATGCTTTAATTAATTGTGATGGTATCATATTTGGCTATCCGACACGTTTTGGTGGAATGCCAGCTCAAGTCAAAGCCTTTTGGGATGCAACCGGTGGTCTTTGGATGAAAGGTGCTCTAGTTGGTAAACCGTTTACTATTTTCTTTTCAACTGGAACACAAGGTGGAGGGTAAATAGAGAAAGCAAACAAATTGAAATCATTGTAGTTCTTCTATTTGTAGTCAAGAAACAACAGCTTTAACATCATTGACAAATTTCATTCATCATGGTATGGTTTATGTTCCAGTAGGTTATTCAAGTCCATTACAAGGCAAAATGGATGAAATCCATGGTGGTAGTGCATATGGTGCTGGTACATTTGCTAATGGAGATGGTTCACGTCAACCAAGTCAACTCGAATTACAATTAGCTGAGCATCAAGGAGGATTTTTTACTCAATTTGCAACAGCATTAAAAATTGGCCGAGCTGCTAATGCACCTGATGCTTCAGCTAAAACTGAACGAGCACCATCAGCTAAAAAGAATTAATCTGTTCTGATAAGATCGATATATATAAAGAATTTAATTGCAGACATTGTTGTATTGTATCACATTTCTTTTCTTCTTTCTTTTTTTTCTGTTTGGCTTTAACAATAAAAGAAAAACATTTATAGAACAGAAAATTTTCTATTTGTTTACAAATGAGTCTGGCCTGGCAGCAGTCCTATATTTCCTATATTTTGACTTTTTTTTCTATCATCCTATATTTTTTGGAAAATTCAATTTTTTTCGTTAAAATTCCTTTACTCTGTAAGCACATCTGTTTCATATCATGAAAAACCATTGTTTTCTATATTGACCAACACCCTCAAGATTTTAGAAATAAAAGTTAATTTTGATTAAATGAACTATGTATTGACGTACTTGGTGTTATCGTTAGTTTTTTTTTATTCGTTAGACTGATCGATGCTAAAGCTTTATAAGCAACAGAAAACTGTTTCCTCGTTGTTCTCCATATATGTCTATCATACATGCTTACATTAATATTTTCTCAATTGATTATATCAATGGTCTATTATTGTGTACTTAAATTTGCTGATCAACGAATAGACATGATAAAATCGCAATTCGATGATATTCGTGCAGTAAAATATATTTTTGGAAAAGTGGAAAGATGAACAGAGAAAACAAATTAAAAGTCCTACTATACGCAGCAGAGACTTGGACTTTAAATGAAGCTGATAAAAAAAAGCTATTAGCATTCAAAATGAAATGTTATCGACGGATTCTAAAAATAAACTGGAGACATGGTATGAAACGAAGATATCAGAAGAATGATATCGAAGGAAGAGGCCATCATTGACATCATTAAAAAGAGAAAACTACTCCTGTTTGGCCACATCTGCCGAATGGAAAGCACGAGAATAATTAAACATATAATATTCTCCAAAATGGAAGGGATGGGAAGACGAGGATGCCCATGCAGAGAGTGGCTAGACGATATAACGGAATGGTGTCAACGCAGTGGGCAGGAACTGTTTCACTTGGCACAAGATCGACAAGTGTGAAAAAATCTGATCTCGTAAAAGCATGGTTTGCCTCAACGGGCGCTAAGCCTATGGGACATGATGATGAAAATATATTTTAGTTCAGGAACAAAAGGCTTGGACTATTTTTCTCATGTGCATTTTTGTCGGTCCTTCTTTTTGGCTATATACCCGTAATGATTCGGTTAACAATGAGCTGTAAAATTTTTTAAACGATGTATTATATCTGAATATTTAAATAAACAAACTTCTTTAAACAGTACATTTGATTTATTAATTAGTAGAGAATTATTTCTACGATTAAGAACATATTGATGATCAATATTTACAGAGATATTTTCGATATTTGTTTTTAAATAAACAACACTACAGAAACTACACCGAGAAGAAGAAGAAAGAGTAAGAAACCAAGACAAATGAAAAAGCAGTGAAGCGAGAAGAGAACCGAAAAACAGACGTATATATATGTCACAAATATAGATATGCGATAGTATATGACCGATGCCTTGATACTAGTAACAAGGACACACGTCGGTCATCGGGTCACCAGACGATTAGTCACATGAACAGAATACAATAATCAGCGTCATTTTCCAACAAACAATGAACAATTTTCAGATGATCAAAAAAAGAACTAACGTGTAAAGCAGTACTTTTCGTACGTTGGCATAAATCTACGTCAACATCTTTGATAAGTAGATAGATAAATAATACCCTCACATCCTAACCCTCAAAATCCGACATTTTCCGTTAAAAACCAACCGGATTCTGACAGAATTATACGGTGCCGATAGGATCCGATGTATCTGCTTTGACCTGAGCATCAGCTAAAAAAGAATTAATTTGTTCTGATAAGATCAGTCTATATATAAAGAATTTAATTGCAGACATTGTTGTGTTGTATCAAATTTCTTTTCTTCTTTCTTTTTTTTCTATTTGATTTTAATAAGAAAAGAAAAACATTTATAGAGTAGAAGATTTTCTGTTTGTTTACCAATGAGTTCGATCGAATTGAAACAAATCGATTTAACATCATCAAGAATTCAAATCATTCAATCGAATGAAACCTTATCCAAATCTAAGATCTTTACTCCTACTCTTCTATTAGCAATATTTACTGCAATGATTGGCACAGGTGCACAGTATGGCTATGCACTTGGAGTGATGAATGCACCATCGGAAGTAATCAAAATGATATTAACAAAAGCAAATCTATCAGATTTAATTTAGCTGATAAAAATCTTTGCTCAAGAAACATCTTCGAAACGTTACAATTCAACAATCGATGAATATCAACAGAATATATTCTATTCAATAGCTATTTCAATTCTTGCTCTCGGTGGTATAGTAGGTGGATCAATAGGCATACCTTTATGCAATCGAGTTGGTCGGTAAGGTGTCATCGATCGGATTGAATTCGACATACTTTTTCTTTGTTTTCTTTGAAGAAAAACTGGCCTATTTTTAAACAATATTCCCGTGCTGATCGGTTCGATTTTAATGATGATTAGTGAACCGATTGGTTCTTTTGAAATGTTTATTCTCGGTCGAGTTTTCATCGGATTTTCTGCAGGTTAAATCTTTCTTTACAACAACAAAAAATACCTTTGCAATGTTTTCTCTCTCTCTCTCTGAAAATCAGGTTTTGGTATTATTGTTGGTCCGTTATATATCACAGAAATCGTCCCAATACATGTTCGTGGTGCATTTACGGCTTGTTTTCAATTATTTGTTGCTATAGCACTTCTATTTGCGCAGATACTCGGCTTGGATAGACATCTTGGACAAAAACATCTTTGGAATTATCTTTTTAGTTCGTTGGACTTCTTTTTTTTTGGTTTTTAATACGAATTTTTTTCTATGAATTAGTCGTACCAATCATATTCAGTTTAATTCAATGTGTGTTACTAGTTTTTACACGTGAAACACCGAAATATCTTTTGCAGAAAGCACAAAGACGGGCAGCTGAACGAGGTATTTATTCGATTAGAAATATTTGTATTTTGTATATTTTGATTTTTTTAGCAATAAAATGGTTTCGTTGTGAAAATAATTCGGAAGTTATTGAAGCTGAATTACAAGAATTAGAAATGGAAGTCGAACATCTTCGAACGAACTCGATTAAAGTTCAATAATTCGATACTTCTGGCTTTGTTTTCATTTTTAAAATTTATTTTCTATAGATTACTTTGAAAGATCTATGTCGAGAAAATCTTCTTCGAAAATGTCTATTGATCTCATTGACAACACATGTTGCTCAACATTTTACTGGAAATTTCATCGTACGAATTACATCTGCCTTTTTGTTTAATAGAAACTAATTCTTATTGAAAATAGATTTTCTATTTTGGAGATTTAATTCTTCATCGAGCAAATTTAAAAATCGAATATGCATCCTATGCAATGATCTCGTGTGGAATAACATTTTTAGCAGTGTCAATTTCCCTTGGTTTTCTACTTGATAAAGTCGGTCGACGATCATTATTTCTCTGTATGAATAATAATCTTCTTCTTATTTTTAAATTTCATTTTGATTTGTATACACACGTTCAGATGGATTGATTGGCATGGCAGCAACATCATCTGTTATCGGTATCACAATTCTCAAATCAACAAATGTAAGAACCGTTTTTACAAATGATTATACACGAACATAATTAGATTCCATTGTTTCATATGATCTTTTTGGAAATATTCGCTTTGATGGCTCATGTTGGCTTTTGTGCGATGGGACCAAGTAGAATTCTTTCGAAATTATTCTCTCTGTGTCTGAATATCTATTTAAATCTAGGTACTATTCCTTGGATGTTATCAATGGAAATGTTTTCTCCATCGGAACATATCTATGTTTCATCTCTAACATCGATCGTCAATTGGTTATCGATGTTTTTTGTAGTTATGAGTTTCGTTCCACTTTTTGTAAGGCATTTTATTTTGAAAAATAAAATATTTATTTATTTATGTATTTAGTATACTATTGGAGCATTACTATTTCTTTTATATGCAACAATGAGTTGTACATTTTGGTTACTAGCATATCTTGTTCTTCCTGAAACACGACGAAAAACATCTGTACAAGTGCAAATCCTGGTCGCTAAAGGAACAGTTTATAAGACTAAACATCAACGATAAATAAATAAACTATTTCTTTTCTTTGAAATAAAGTTTATAAAGTTAACGACATCTTTTTTTCTAATTCATTCTATATGGATATATCTTAGATCTCTTTCATTCATTTGATTTCTACTATTATGGGTCGAACAATATCTTTAACTTCATTAGAATTGAATCCTAATAAACAACCATCACAAATCGGTAAAGATCATAAAAATGTGTTGACAACATGTGACATTCACTTTAACCATGCTAATCCTTCTTTTCCTCCTTCGTCATCTGCACAAGTTTTATTGAATGACAACGATAAGGTACACAAGGCATTTATAGAACTTAATCTTTCGATTGATACATGCCGAATTGTTTTCATTTTGAGGGTCTGACAAGTACACTTTTGTTAGCTGTATTCGCAGCTATCTGTGGAACATCGTTTCATTTTGGTTATGCTTCTGGCGTGATGTAAGAACTTCGATTACAAAGATAAGATTTCTCGATGTTTTTTTTTGTTTTCTTGATTAGAAATTCTCCGCAAGATGTAAGTATTTTTCGACGAATTTTTTTGCTACAAAGTAAAGTCAAATGTTTGTTATGAAAGGCAATTCAAAGATTTATAAGTGAAACGAGTTATCAACGAAATCCCGATGCACAGATGAGCCAATCGATGATAACTTTGATTTTGTAGGAGACTTTTTTATTTCGTTTATTGCCTATCGCAATTTTTCTTCTCCTATAAAGTTCTTTTGCTGTATCAGTATTTGCTGTTGGAGGTATGATCGGTGGATTAGCTGGTGGTTTCATAACCGAACGATTTGGCCGGTAGAAGAAAACAAAATATTCAATAGAAAAAGAAAACTTTTTGTTTGTTCAGAAAAGGTGGCATGTTGTTCAATAATCTTATCTCATCAATAGCGTGTATTCTCATGTTTTTAACAAAACCTATTCGTTCATACGAAGTTTTAATTATCGGTCGATTTTTAATCGGATTATCATGTGGTAATCGAATCGAATCGATGATTTTGATTTTTAAGAAAGACTTGATTTGATGAAATTTAGGATATGGTTCATCAGTTGCGCCGACTTATATCAACGAAATTTCGCCAAGACATTTACGTGGAACTTTAGGTGTTGCGTTTCAATTAGGAGTCGTACTTTTCATTTGTCTGTCACAAGTGTTCACTCTACGAACAGTTTTAGGTTCAGATGATAAATGGCATTATGCTTTAGGTTTACCTATTGTATTCAGTATTTTACAATTTCTCTTGTTGTTAATTGTACCGGAAAGTCCAAAATATTTGCTATTAAAAAAATCGAATATAAACAAAGCTGAACAAGGTTGAATTTACTTTTCCGATTAAATTAACATATTTTTTTGTAATTTTCAATTAGCTTTGAAATGGCTTCGTCGACATTCGAATATTCAACATGATATCTCGGAAATCGAAGAAGAAGAACATCGTCAAGAACATGCAGCACGTATTATCGATCTCTTTCGAACTCCGATTATTCGTTGGGCATTATTTCTCACCATCGTTCTTCAATTATCTCAACAATTATCCGGCATCAATGCTGTTTTCTACTATTCCAATGTCATCTTTCGAGCTGCTGGTTTCGATCAACAAACAGCCGAATATGCAAACATTGGTCTCGGTTGTGCATTAATCTTAATCACAATCATCAGTATTTTTCTCATGGATCGTCTCGGTCGACGACCACTACATTTAATTGGTCTCGGTGGAATGTTCGTTACAAGTTTAATTCTATTTATATCCTTCGTTGTTCGATCAACAACTGTTTGGAATAGAATTTCATTGGCTATGACGATTGTTTTCGTTGCTTTCTTCGGCATCGGTCCTGGTTCAATACCTTGGCTGATCACGGCTGAATTATTCACGCAAACGTATCGCGTGCCAGCATCGAGCATAGCCGTACTTGTCAATTGGTCAGCAAATTTTATTGTTGGTTTAGCATTTAAACCGTTATTTACAGTAAAAACAAAAAAAAAAACATGCACATGTCGTCTTATCGGATTTAATTGTTGTTCTTTTTCGTTTTTAGGGTGTCTTAGATAAATATACGTTTTTGATCTTTACTGGACTTTTATTGATCTTTTTTCTCTTTACGTTTTTCTTCGTACCTGAAACGAAAAACAAAACCGTCGATATGATCTATGCTGAAATCAATACTGGTCATGTTTGGCGAAAATCACATTCGAAACAAGATGCGAACAATTGAAAACTCAAAACCGTGTTCTTTCGTTTTCTTTTTCTTCCTAATAAACACACACACACTGGGTAAAAAACCAATCTATCCGATGACGACATCTGTCTGCCATTGACTGACATTAGTTCATTTCTTTACAAATAAAGTTTTCTTTAGCGTGAGAGAGACCGACAGATAAGTTCAGTTGGTTGTTTTATTTTGATTCTCATTCCTAAATGTCTTCATTATTAACAAATCTTGTCGAAAAACTTCAAAATGAAAATGAAAATGAAAATGGAGCTATTCAAGAAGTCGAATCCTATTTTCAACAAATTCCTAATCCTTACGAAGAATTTTTAAATTATTTAACAAAATTATCCGAAAAACATTATCCAAATAATCCAAAGCTCATTCAATGTCTTATTCAAGGATTTATTCGAATACAAAATCGACTTCGTGTAAGAACATTTCAATTCGATCAAACACAAATCGACAATCTACTTGTTAAAACTCTTTCCATTTCATTTATCGATGATTTTTGTAATATTTTTCAAATATCAAAACAGTATCTTGTTGATCTTCTTCGAAAATCATTAACCGATACAACACCTGCAGCATTATACAAACGTGCGTTGAATATTATCGTTAGATTTCAATATCAATTCGATTACAAACCGAACGAATTAATTCTACCATTGATTTTAAATAATAAAGATCATTTTATTCATTTATTTATTGATAATAATCCTGATATTCAAAATTATGTTGTCGATATGCTCGATTATTTATATTCGAATGGAGGCAAACGAATGCGAGATATACTCATATATGAATATCAAATGCCAAATCCGAATGTTAATAGGAAAACTTTAGGACGATTAGCTATTCGATTGTGGAATTCAGTAGCTGATGAAAAGAAAAGTCAATATCGAAATTTGATTAATCTACAACAAACAAGAGCATTAGGATATTTAATTGGTATTAAATATAGTTCAAATGATGATGAAAGAATAATGAGTGATGAAGCTTGGAATGAATCAGTTGAAGTAAAGATTTGAATGATTCGAACATGAATTTGAGTTTGTGTTTGTTCAAAGGAAATTATGAAAAATTGTAATGAAGAAATTTCCGATTATCTATTCGAATCGTTGATTAATCGAGATGATATTCCAGCCGTACATTATTGGCGTAAGAAAACTGTTTTTTTTTCTTTTTCAATTTTTTCTTTTGATATCATATTTAGTCAATCAATTGAAACGACAATTTCGAACGTTACCAAACTGGGTAAATTTACTGTACTGTCCGAATTGAGAAATAAAAGAAATCGTTTTCTCTAGATGCAACGAACGATCCAGACCAAACCGAATGCTCGTTCGCCAACAAAGAAATCATCGATTACATATTATCAAATTCCGATCAATGATCTTGAAATTATTTTCATTGATTCAATGCCTGATTATAATCGATTATTAGATCGATTGTTTCCAACTAATAATGAAAACGAACATCTTTACATTGGATTTGATTGTTAGTTGAATCAATCGAAAAAAAAAGAATAATAATCTGTGATTTTCTTCGTAGGTGAATGGAAACCAATTTATAATAATCTGTCGGGATCAAAAGAACGCATCAGTGTTATGCAAATAGCCTTTCGAAATCAAATCTTTTTACTTGATATCCTTGATTTTCTGCATCAATGTGATGAAGATCAAATACAGAAACGTTTAGCCGAACGTTTATTCGACGATGATCATGTGACGATTCTTTGTAAATTAAACAGATTTGATTTTAAATTTAACAAAATCGTTTTAACTTTGGATAGGTTATGGTTTTAAATCCGATACTTCGATGTTAGCTGCTTCTTATCCAGTATTTACTCAGGCTCTGAGTTCAAGTAAAACTCTACTTGATCTATGTCTTGTGCATGCTGATGTAAGAAAATGAATTTTGATTCGATTTGAAAAAGTAAATCTGTTTCTTTTTGTTGTAGTTAATGAATACTAATCGAGAGATATTTCCGTTTGCGAAAAAAGAATCCGAACCGCCATCGAAAGATAAAGGTTTAAGTGAATTAGTTCGTCTCTGTTTTGGCCGAGCGTTGAACAAATCTGAACAATGTTCAAATTGGGAGAAACGACCGTTGAGAAACGCACAAGTATTATACGCAGGTAGAAGAGATAAACACAAGTATTGCAATCTAAATATGTTCGTTTAGCTACGGATGCGTATTGTCTATTGAATGTTTATGATTTTCTTTGTGTTTGTTTACAAAAACAACCAGATTACCTCGAATCATTTCGTGGCAAAAAAATTCAACCTAATCAACAAGCAACGACAACAACAACCGGAACGATCGAACCGGATTTATTCGACTAAATTTTAAAAAAATTCTGACTTCTTTTTTTTCAAATATTGAATTGTTTTATTTTTTTTAATAGTAAATATAAATTATCTTTTGCTTAATAAACTAATCTTAATTTGAACAATATTATTCTATCTGTACACAAGAAACAAACAAGATTGTATGAATACAAATATCAACACAATGAGAGCTAAAATCAAAAGGCATGCTTAAGAATTGCCTGGAAGTAATAATTTGGCCAATGTTGCTTCGTATTGTTCATCGAGATTGACAAGTTCAGCAACGACATGTAAACGTCGTTGAGCAAGATCTTTTAACTGTGCATAGGCATGATGTCGTTGTTCGTTGCGTGTTTTTTGTCGTTGTATTGTCGTTGACAAATGATCCGATAAACGACGAACTTTAGGTAGATTTTCGAAACGTGGTGTCGATGATGACGACGACGAACGTACACGATGATCAGGCACTTCATGACGATGAATATCTGATTCCTTATGTGAAATAATAGTTGCATCATGAATTGAATGATTTAATAATTGAGCGAGCGTTCCCATTTCATGTGTTGAATCGAAATGATTTTCTTGTGAATGGCTAAGATTAAATGGTTTGATTTTAATTTGTGATGGATATTCATCCGAACTTAAATCACCACTTTCACATTCGCTTGCACTGCCACTGTCCGATGTCATTGGTAAATGTGCTGCGCTATTATTCACACTGATAACTAAAACTTTCTCATTGAAGAAAAGAAAAAAAGAACGTATTTCGATTTACCTTCTTTGACATAAATACATTTACGAGAAAATGTAGCCATTGCTGCCGATGACGATGATGGCAAATTAATATTTGTCGAAATGTCCGAGAGAGGTATCGATGGTCGACGACGATATCCATGTGTGGCTGTGATCGAAGATGATGTATGTGTGGCTGTTGAATGCCATTTATTACTGGTGGTTGATGATAGAATTGTTGATCCCGAATTCGACATAATAACAAAAGCAATTTTCAAACTATAGTTTAGAGTTTCGTCGACTGAATCGATATATAGACGAATAGGTTTGTTTATTTATATCGAAATTTATAATAGAAATAGAAAAAGAAAAAGAGAATCGAATACCCTCGACAAAAACGAACAATGATCGTTTCTGTGTTCGCTCACAAGCATCAAAATCAAATGTAACATCGATTTATGGTTGTTGTTCTTTTTATTTTTATTTATTCGCAACAAATAATGAATGAAGACAAGAGTAAATACATATCAATATAGACATACACATACAGAAAGAAAAAAAAGGGTCAATTTGTGTTTTTTTTCTCTTTTTTCAACGTATAAGAAAGTCTTGCTGTTATCAATTATGTTCATGTTGAAGCAAATGAAGTTCACTTGGATCAGCATTACCATTGGTCATGTGTCCATTCGAAACGGCATGACCATTGACAGTTTCCGATGTTGTTACGATCTTTGTTTCTTTGCCTGGTTCGTTAATGAAAGTTGTTGTTGCTGTTTGAGATGAACTTGATACTGGAACATCTCCGTTTTTTTCCACGAGAGCAACAGGCGTTGGAATTTCAGATAATTCATTGTATCGTCGACGGCAAAGTAAATAGTAAAGACATGTTAAAAGAAAAACGATTGCAAGAATTGTCGATAATAAACCAACGAGCTTAATAAGAGAAAAAAAGACACACACATACACGAGCAATTTTAGAAGGCAAAATCTTTTCTTTTCAAATTACCACCGCATTCCAGCCAATTGGTGAATGTTGGAAGTATGTTACAATGTAGGGTGGTACTAGTGGACAAGGTTTTTCGATTGTTGTCGACATTGAAAGAAATGTGTGCTAACTGTCGTTGAGTGTATACAGGAATCGAATGAAATGAACTGAACAGAAGACGAATAAAGAGAAAGAAGAGAAAGATGCACGTCCGTCGAATGCATAACTTGTCTTTTGTTTCGACAGACTGACTGAATTGTATATGGATAGATCAATGGACGACAGACCTGTTAAAAAAAACAAGATGAGTCATTTATTCACAGACCAAAAAAAGAATATTTTTTTTATTTCCCCGAGATGTCGAATGGGTTTTTACCCAGAAAACACAAGTACAAGAATAGACGCACGTTTTTCTATTTGAAGGAAAAAGAAAAAAAATAAGAAGCCATGATTCGATAGAAGTCGACTCGAAAGAAAGCAAAAAAAACAAACTTTGGGTGTGCGCGTTAGTACAAAACTTGTTTTTTTCTTTCTCGTATAATCTTTCAAAAAGATGGTCATTACTACACTCGAATCGCTGCCAAACGAAGTTTTAACTTTACTTTTCGAAAAATATATCAATGGAATCGATATAATTCATGCGTTTATTGGTCAACAAAATTTCCGTTTCGATGATATTATTCGGGGATGTCAACGAATATCATTCGATTTTATTCATTGTTCCAAAGAGCAATTTGATACATGTGTTGTTCGTTTACGTTCGTTACACCTATTGGACAAAATCGAAGTTTTATACCTATCAGATGATCGTGCAACTGGGCAAGTGCAACGATTTTTAAGTTACTATTTCCCCATTGGTTTTGAGTTCACCAGACTTCGAAAACTTGATATATCTGTCAATGACGAACTAACATTTCAACGAATTCGTGCATTAAGAGGATCTTTGATTGAAACATTAACAATTCGATCGACACATATCGAACGAGATTCACTTATGCTGTTTGATCATGAGAATTATTTCTTTGGTTTTGAACAATTAAAACGATTGGTTTTATACGGCGAAATCATTTTCAATCAATGGTTTTCTATTCACCATGAACGCAATCAACTTCAATATCTCACTTATTTCGGTACACCAATTGATTTCGAATATTTATCAATAATACTCTACTGTTGTCCTCAACTTCGATATTTTAACGTTAAATTAAATGAACGTCAAGCCGATGATAATCTTCGAACAATACCACAACCTGTACCGAAATTTCATAGGGCCATGTCTCAACTTGAAACACTGATTATTTCGTTTTCAGAAAGAGATCTAATGATAAAATTTGATATGCTTGCTGAACATCTTCGACAAATGCCTGTTCTTCGTCGTTTACAAATCAAAACTCATTCAACAGAGTTTTTAGAGGCTGATAAATGGGAAAGTTTATTTCGAACATCATTGCCATGTCTAACACATTTTCGTTTGCAAGCAGTATTAGTCTATGGAACTCAAAGACGTGATGAGATATTAGCATCATTCGAAACAGAATATTGGCGAAATATGATTGATTTTTATTTTATTCTTATTGAGCATAAAAAACTTAGTTCAGATGGAATCTATTCACAAATCATTGCCGAAGATGTCTATTCATATCCAGTTAAAACTTGGTGGATTGTACCATTTCGTGCGCTGGTAGATTCGAAACCAATGAGTGATATTCGATGTTTTTATCTCTCAGGTCGAGCAAATTTCTTGACAAAATATTATTATTTTTCGAATGTCAAATCATTAATTGTTCAAGATCTTGATTCTGATTTATTCGATTGGTTTCAACAATGTTTTAATCTTTCTTCAATTGAATATATTGATTTATCAATACTTCGTGAAATTTCGAACGATGTTCATAGACTATTAGAATCTCTGAATAATCTAACAAAACTTCGAATTACTGATCAGCAATTATCGTTGATTAGAAATCATCAAATAAAATGTCTTGACCTATGTTATTCGCAAGTCTCTTTCGAAAATACTGATCTGTTCGCACATATTTCTCAACAATTTCCAAATTTAGAACATTTAACAGTTGATATACGTCGTTTATATATCAATCCAAGTTTACGAAGATGTTTACCTAAGCTTCGTAGTGTAACATATCTATCAAAAGATCAATCGATATATCGAAATTATTTGAATGAAATGGTCCGATGGGTTTTAGAAAATGGTTTCAGAAATCGAACATTAGTCCGACAATCTTATCCGTGGAAAACAATTTGGATCGATCAACAAGCCTTACTAGACAACAATTCTTGATTTTTTTTCTTTTTTTTCACTTTTTTTTTTATTGTTTAAAGTGTTTATTTAACAATAAAACATAATCTTGAATTCTAACGTAAAATTATCAAACGACGAACATTCATTGAATCTGATTTGTATTCGTCGTTGTCATTGATTTATGTTGAAAATTCGATAGATTTTTTCTTATTGCTGTTGAACCTTCAGCTTCTCGTCCATGAGTTTTGTTTTCTTTCTCTCTGTTGATTGTGTGCAAATGGAAGTGACTGTCGTACATTTATTCAAGTTTTATTTACAAGTAGCGCTCATCCGAAGGATTCGCAGACCTTTTTCTGAAAGAAATCTAGTTTACTGAGCATTCAAAACACTTTCATCCTCACTCCTAGAAAAAGAA